>MTLE01000199.1_pt1 | contig 143948 bp, 129 predicted proteins | sample 1982461 | NCBI WGS metagenome assembly MTLE01 (sample SAMN05712605, study PRJNA340218) | biofilm metagenome | isolation source: sample SPL anode biofilm adapted to -200 mV | place: USA | collected 2012-02-03
AGGAAACTGGGTACACATCATTTTGCTCAATAATGAATAAAATCGTGTAAAATGATAATTGTTAATTATAAATAAAGGATCTAATTTATGAACAATTTATCAAAAAGAGTCCGACTATTACAATTTTTTTCCTATGGTGTATTAATTCTAACAATGCTGCTCGCCGTTTGGGCATATAGCATCAACTTTGCAAATAGTGTCGTTTCTTCATATAACATTTGGACGTTACCACTAACCTCTAGTGGATTTAGCATCTTTACTGTTGTCATAAGATTTGTTTTCTTTTTCATGCTTTTAGTATTGCTTCTTCCAATATTTACAATAGCAAAGAAAAAGAATGTATTCTTATATATCACATATATTGCGCTCATCGCATATAATGCCTTTTTATTGATTTATCAATTCAGCACATCGAACGCTTTAGGTTTTGGCTCTATAATTCTAATCGTTATTAACTTAGTGGTGTTGCTTGCTATGATGTCGGCATTATTTATCGTTTCAAGTCTAGATAAAGAAAAAAACAAAGCTAATAAAATCTCTAAACCAATCGATGCTAAAATTTCAAAAAAATATGAAATAACTACGTTGCTGTTTGACATATTCGGCCTCTTATTATTGGTCGCAATGTTTTTCATCCCACTACTCGTCACAAATGAAGGCGTAGCATCAATTTTAATCAACGCCTTTGCCAATAACGACATTCTTATCTATGTATTATTTTTATCCACGCTAGGAATTGTGATTGCCGCATTCTTTGTCTTCTTAAACGTTTTATCTAAATTTTTCTATAATCGACTTTCTTTTATGAAGAGTTCGCGCGTTTTAAATTATATATACTTCTTTATTTTATTAGCGTTTTTCATCACCGGTTTTATTTTGACATTCATCAATAACAATTCTGGAGTCCCTTGCTACACATATAGTTATGCATTAGTCGGAGTGATGGGAATTATTATCATCGCTTTATCATTTATTTATGGGAAGTATCTCTCTTATCAGGAAGATATCGCAAGTCCTGAAAAAGAAAAGAAAGTAAGGCACTACTTCCAGATTGAACCTCTTATCTATGTTACATTAACAGTTTTAGTAAGTGTTGGGATGTTATTCTTAACATTGATTCGAGTTCGTTTTACTTCAGAAGCCTACAATTCAATAATTTCATTTACAGGTTTCGATTTGCTGGCCAAGTATGGCCAATTAGGAGTTGGCTACCAAGCTTTAGCTTTTGGTGTGATAAGTATGTTGATCATCAATGGACTCGGTTTGCTTATTACAATTACAACATATTTCACTCACTATAAACACTTTGCTCGCATTGTCAAAAGCGTTGTTTTAATAAATGTTTTCCTGGTGTTTTTATTTGGAATGTCAGGATTATATTTCGCTATTGCGCAGGAAATAAACAAAGAAAATATAAATTCTTTAATTAGTTCTTATCTTGGAAGTGTTCCTGAATATAGTTACACGATCGAAACCGATGCCATATATGCTCTTGGAGCCGATGTTGTCGTTGTTGCAATCATGTTTATTAGAAAAGCATTCGAAAGAAGTTTTGATGATGAGACTCCAGAAATAAAAGTCAGTGGAGAAATTAAATCAACCCCTGATGAAGATAGCGTCATTGGGAATAAAGCTGGGGTACAAGATGGGGAAGAAGAAATTAAAAACTTCGATCCGTGCCAAGCTTTTAGCCAAATTGATGAGCACGCTGAAGAATTATTAAATATGGATAAAGAAAAAAGCAAGGTCGCTGCTAAAAACCCATCGCTTCATCAACTTGTGAATTTCGTAGTAGATTACGCCAAAAACTCGAGGTTACACCTTTCATATTCTAAGCAAGACATCGCCACTTTTGTAGCCGGTCTCGGCGTATCTAGACTAGCAATTTTACAAGGCATGTCTGGAACAGGTAAAACTTCTCTTCCAAAAATATTTATGGAGGCGATTTGTGGCGAATGCCTCATCGTCGAGGTTGAAAGCTCTTGGAAAGATAAAAATGAATTACTAGGTTATTACAATGACTTTTCTTCAACATTCACACCAAAGAAATTCACCACCTTCCTTTATAAAGCTTATCTAGAAAAGAATGTGCCGACTTTTATTGTTCTCGATGAATTAAACCTCTCAAGAATTGAATACTACTTCTCTGATTTTTTGTCTCTCATGGAGAATGAAGAAGATAAGAGAAGCCTTAAACTCATCAATTCGTTATTGTACAAAAAAGTTGATGGGAAGGATGTCTATTATCGTGCATTAGCGGATGGTCACGATATCGTTGTTTCGAATAATATTTGGTTTATTGGCACCGCAAATAGAGATGACTCAACATTTGTCATTTCTGATAAAGTTTACGACCGTGCAAATACGATGAATTTTATGAAACGTGCACCCAAGATTAAAGAATTTGAAGATCCAATATCACCAACATATTATTCAAATTCTGTGCTGCAAAACTTATTTAAAGAGGCAAAAGTTAATCAATCTTTTGATGTCGAAAACAATATATATGTACAAAATGTCGAAAAATTGTTAAAACCATACAATATTTCCTTTGGAAACCGCATTCTCAACCAAATGGAAGACTTTGTTAAAATTTACAAGGCTTGCTTCCCAAGGATGGATGTAGAAAAGGAAGCTATTGAAATCATTCTATTATCAAAAGTTGTTGCTAAACTCGAGGTCAAGGCCGTAGAAAACAAGGATGAACTCGTGGAAGCGTTCACTTCGATGGGATTATTAAGAATTGCGGATTTCGTCGCCAAATTAGATGAGGAATAAAAGATGAAGAAAAATCCTATCTCTGTTCATGATGAGGATTTGCTTCGCCTTTCTTCGTGTTTGAACAATGTCGATTTATTTATCAAGGAAAATAAAAGGATTAATTGCATAAATTTTGATTATGCAACAATCCACGACATCAATTTGTTCTCCACTACTAACGAAATAAATTTTGAAACGGTCGATATCATTTCTAATTACATTTTAAAAATGGAGGGTTCTTTGAAGAGGATTTTTTCAAAACCAATTATATTTTTAAAAGATCGAGACGAAGTTCTGCCTGTTGAAGAAGTTCACTATATAAATCATTCAAGCATCGAATATCTTATCAATCATAGTCAAGATGTGATAAGCGTCAAAAAAAGAAAAGTTAAACCAAGACGTTTATTAACGAGAATTTCCGAAGATGATTATGGATTATATGAAAATCTCATCTTTGTAGAATTTGTTAACGCTGCGTTAGGGTTTATCAAAGATAGTTTATATCGCATAAAAAACTATTTAGCGATGTCTGAGAGTCTATATTTCAATTTGTTAGAAAGAAACAATCACCATAATTATTTTCTTTCATTAGGCATGCTAGAGACGGGATACATACGAGAATTTGGCAAGTATGAAGAACTGGCCAAAAAACTATACGCCCGGCTCAAAAGTCTCAATAATTTTTTTACGACGAGATTGAAAAAACCAGTATACGCAAAAAATAAAAATCACCAAGAAGGTTTAAAACTAAAAAAGACCAATATATTTTTAATGCAAAAAGATTATCACAAAGTGTATTTAGGCTATAAATATTTGTTGAATAATAATGTGATTAATATTGACAACTCTGCATTGCAACTCGACAAAGGTAAAATGCAAAACAACTATTTTGAATATGTAACTATGCTAAGCATTTTTTCAATTCTACGATTTAACTTTGAATTGCCTAGAAGAGAAACGATGAACATTAAAAAAATTGATACAACATTTACTTTTAAAAAATGGAGCCTACGTTTAAAAAATCTCTCGAACAATGCCTTGCTAATAAAAATTAAAAAAGATCTCACTTTCAACATCGTTTTGACTCCTTTTATCTTTGATAAAGATGAAAAGACAAAACCTTTTGTCAAAAGTTATTGCCACAAACACGAGGTTTATTACACCACCCCTTTTGATGATATCGATGAAGTTGGAAGCGTTCGTATAGCAAGCGATGACATCAGTTCTTTTAGAAAAATTCAACAAATAATTCTCAAGGGAATGATTTATAGCGATACCAAACACGAAACCTGTCCATTCTGTGGCGAGGATTTACATTACGACAAAGTTTCAAAAGCTTTTGTCTGTTCTAGCTGCGGGACAATGGTCGCCCATCGCATATGCCCTGAAACACAAGAAGTATACTATTACACTGATATTTCATTCTATGAAGCGATGAAAAGAGAAGAAAAACTTCATCCACTTCAATATCAATTTAATAAAAAAGAATTTGAAATGTATTATAGAAACATTACTGGATTTGATAGTGAGCATCGCCATATTTGCCCAAAGTGTGGAAAAATTCATAATATCGATGAAAATAATTGATGTTTGGAACGAAAAACACATAACTTTTTGATTTTTATTGGCATACATCAGATAATGTTTCAAAATAAAGAAGAGGGATTATTATGAAAAAGACTAAAGTTCTCGTTTCTATAAGTGCTGCTGGACTTTTACTAACAGGTTTAAGCGGATGCCAAGGCGAAGCGATAAAACCGCTTTGGACAGAAGCTAAGGCTGAACAAACCAAAACTAGCGTTGTGATTTCTGATCTTCATTTAGGAGTCGACAATGCATTTGCAGAGGATTCTGCGAATGTTCCTTATCTCGTAGAATTTGTTAAAAGGGCTAAGGTAACAGCAAATTTAGATGAATTAGTTATTGCTGGTGACCTTTTTGATGGATGGTTTGCGCCATTCTCATATGGTCCAATCCACGATTATATGGAATATTACCAAAAAGTTGCTAAAAACAACCAAGAATTTGTCGACGCAATCAATTCAATTATTAAAGAAGGAAAAATAAAAGTTGTCTATGTACCAGGAAACCACGATGTCGACTTTTCAAGTGAAATCGTTGAAAGTATCTTCCCTGGAATTACTCAGGCCCGAGATAGCGCTGGTGTCGGCACATATCGTACAGGGATGAGACAAGAAGTGGCTATTGAACATGGCCACCGCTATAACGCCTTTTGCGCTCCAGATAGACTCACAGATGCTAATCTAAGACAAAATAAGGTTTTATTCGGTTTAGGGTATTTTTTCACTCGTTTAGCTGCAACATCATTAACAACAGGGCACAATCCACGCGAATATGAATTCCCAGCCTTTCAAAAGCCGGAAGTTACTAACGATGAAATCGACGCTGCCGAAGCATTATACACCGTTTGGTCTAAAGCCAGCCAGTCTATTGGAGTTCCTGGAATGGGTTTTGAAGACAAAGTCATACCTTGTGGATTAGCTGGTTATGATGATTACTATTCCATGGCTGATTTAGTCCCTCTATATAGAAATGGCGGTTTGACAAACACTTTATTTAAAGATTTAAGTGTTAATTGGAATTTAATTCAAACAATCAATAGAGTTAACACACTTCAAGATTTTATTACTGCAATAGGTGAGGCGGCAGATCTAGGAGCAACCGATGATAAAGCTGTCGATGATTACTTTAATGTCGATAAATCTATAGATGTTGTAATCTTCGGTCACACCCACGTACCAACGCTATCAACTATTGAAAAAAATTCCGTTAATAAAATCTATGCCAACAGCGGAACATGGATCGATAATAATGGCGACAGTGAAAAGCAGTCACGAGACTTTGTAAAAATCGTTTCGACAGCCACTTCTGATCAAGTTGAAGTCTTCACTTACAACGTTGATGGGACGTTTGCAAATATTTAATTGTTAAATTATCTAAAAAAAGCATGTCATGGTTTGACATGCTTTTTATATACAGACCAAATTTGGAAATATCAATTTAATCTTTTTGAAATTTTTCTTTTCGGTTGTCATCATTTTAAGGACAAATCAGCCACTAGCGAGTAGATTACTTCCAATAAAAAAAGACATCGCCTCAATGAACGATGTCACCGATGGCGATGTCGAGATTCGTATGAGAATCAAAGTCTATAAGATGAGCTACAAAGTGTACTTATCAAAGAAACTGAAAACTACGCTGAATAGTACGCTTTTGTAGGGAGAATTATTAAATTCTCTTTATTGATACAATAACCGCATTCGGATGTATCTGCATCATGTTGTAACGTGCTTCGCCTTCTGAGTTGTTAAGCGATCGTATTATTTCAACACGATCTGGTGGAATATTCTTTTCTCTCCAAACAACTTCCCAATTATAGCCAACCATAAAACCCTCCTTTCTATTCTAAATCGTTTCTATATGCTTCCATTCATTCAGCAAAAGACTCTTCTTCAAATTTCACAATATAGATATTGAATATAAGTCCCTTTTACACCTTTAAAATCTGGAAAAACGAAATGCACATAATAAACGACTTACAATCATTTTTTTCTCCTTCTACAAAAGTTATCATTTTATTTGTCTTGTTCCTTTAAAATATCAAACACTTCTTTGGCTGACGGCCATCCTAACCAGAAATTTCTTTGAATATAGGAAACTGACAGTTTCTTTTTCTCTTCACCATCAAGTTTAAGGCACTCCTTGAGAGCATAATATTTCTTTTCTTCTATGGTTGCATTTTCTAGATTGAACACCGGTGTTTCTTCTGAATTGGGTTCTGAATTCGTTAAAGAAACATCTGTCTGAGTATTCTTTTGAGCACTTTTGGTTATATCTTTAGAACGAATATCATTTAAAAATGCGCAAACCGCACTCCCTTTCATCCTTTTATTTTTCACCAATTCTTCGCCTAAAAGTTTAATCTCATTAAGATGTTCTTTTACTATCTCGTATGTTTTGGCTTCTTCTTTTTGAAGTAAAGCTTCAATCTTCTCCTCCATTTTTCTAAGCTTCACTTGTGATTCACGTCGTGAATTACCATCTATTGGAGGAAGAGTTTCCCAACACGAAGAATAACCAGCACAGTTAAATAAGTTATATGCAGTGTTTCTAGCACGATGAAGATCGCTTTCGCTGCCTCTAGAGCCTTCGCCTACAAGCAATTTTTCACTAATGATTCCCGCAAGGCAAATGTCGATTTGCGCAATGCATTTAGAAAATGGCCATCTGCCTTCTTTTTTCTCAACAAATTGAATACAGCCCTTAGCAATGTTTGCTTGGATAGTGTTAATAACAAATAAATCCGGAAATAATGATGTAACTACTGCATGTCCCGCTTCGTGATAGGCAACAGCAATGTTGGTTTCTTTATCATCTGTTGAACCGTTGAAAGTACTTTCCGAAATTATATAAATAGATTTGTTAATTGACTTTTCGGTAATGTTGTCCTTCCCATTGCGAAGAATAATGTCGTTAACAATAGCTTTTATTTCAACGCAAGATAATCCACTTAGACTGACGCGAAGTTCGTCTTCATCAAGAGTACTAGGAAGGATAATGCCAACTTCTTTGGCCACATGTTTAAAATATAATACTGAATTGTCTTGTGGATAGCTAATATATATTCGCCTATCAATTCTTCCATTTCTAAGCATTGCATCTGGAATTGAAGTAATGTCGTTAGCAGCGCAAATAACAAACATGTTATCGCTAGAATCAACACCATCGATAGAAGACTGTAAGGCGCGGACAGCCAAGTGGTTATTAGCTAATAACAAATCAAGTTCGTCGATAATAACGATAGCTTTTCCAAGTTCTTTTGCTCTATTAAAGCTATCAATAATCTCTTTGGGAGAATTTTCCTCATCTCCCTTGATGACTACCGTTGGAATATCAATGTTTTTGATTAATTCCTTAATAATAAATGTCTTCCCATTACCTGGTGCGCCGTATAAAAGGACACCCTTTGGTATTGTGCACCCTTGTTCACGCAATTCCTTTGATCTTCTAAAGCAATCAATGATGAATAGAAGTTCCTCTTTTTCTTTTTCTAATCCGATGACGTTTGTTAAAATGTTGTCCATAGTTTTGTTTCCTTTTCCGCCATTTCTTGGCTAAATTTTGACATTCATATTGGTTTTGATTTAGAATCGTAAAAAAGATGCATAATTCGATCAATTTTTCAATGAAAGTTTGGGTTTATCTATCGCCATCTCATCGAAGTATTTGACCAGCTTTTTATTTGCCATTTTGTGTTTTCCTTGTAAATAATAAGAACTGAAAGAGCGTTAAATCAAAGAAAGAAATGCGATGGTTCATCTTTATTTTGCAAAGCATGGAAGAATAGAAACACCATCAAAGATTTTCTTTATTTTTGATGTTAATGAACCGATTTAAAATAACATCGCATTTAAATAATGCCTGCCACTATTATTAGTTTGCTGTTTTCACATTCAAGTCGAACTATTCATCTTCCGAAATCTGATTCTTTTTAAGAAAGGAGTGCACTTCATCAATGCTCTTTCCTTCATTGATTGCTAGTATAAAAACAGAATCATATTTGCTGCAAGGAGCGAATGCATATCCACCCAAAGCTAAAAATCTGATTGATTCCTCTTTGTTAAGTTTCAAAATGACACAAAGTTCAAGCATAATCCACTTTGTTGGAGTTATTTTTTGTTTGTTTTTCCAAAGTCCATTTTTGGTAATCGCTAAGGAGTCTAAACAAGACTCGTCACGTTTGCCAGTTTTTTTATCAATTGGTAAATGATTATCAAGAAAAATAGCCCAGTTTTGTTCGCTTCCGGTGCCTTTATGTAAATCGACAAGTGTAAGTTCGTCGAATGAAGGATAATAATATGCCATATTATTGTTCCTCCCATAAAATATAAATTTTATTCAGGCATTTGCTGTGCATTAAAAGCCATTGCAGTTTTGTTCTAATTAAATCCCTATTTTCATGATAATTCTTAGCGACATTCCCTAAATCAAGAAATAAATGATCAGCTTTATAAACTTTATCGTTTAATTCTAGAATATCTTGAAAATGCTTATCTATATTTTTAATATCTAGTTCATAAGCACTCGGGTTGCTATCTAGCATGCGAAATGGATATATAGAAATAGGTATTCCTAATTTAAATAAAGAGCAGACTTCTTGTCTTTCTAAGATAGAATTGATAATGTCTTTCTCTTGGTTATATAGAAAGGTAGATAGCGATTCAGGTAAACTGCATATATATCCCCCTAGTGGTGAATAACCAGAAAGTTGGCAATCAAGTGAAAGATAATGATAATTTTTATCTTTTCCTGCCATTAAGTTAGAATAAATAAGGCTGCTTTCCTCATTTTGCAATTGTCTAGAACCTTGTTTTGTTATTTCAAGCATTTGCTATCCTCCAAATCATCGATTGAGAAATCCTACAATTATTATGTGGTCGGGTAACGGCTTAAATCAAATTATTTTCAAGTATATTTCCTCGGAGGAAAAATTAAAACGCCTTTCATTAAGTGTAGAACAATTAATGATGATCACACCGATGAATTATTTACTGAGTTTTGAAAGCGTTTTTCAATATATAGCCTGTTATTTAGAACAAATGTTTTCACAAGCACATAAATTCAACCATCGGTAAGAATGGCATAACAACCAATTTCTGATTGTTATGCCAAAGCACATTAACTTTTCTTAATGATGTCGCTAATATCACGATCGAATAGTATTTCTTTTTGGATAAGAGCATTCGCTATGGCTTCAACTTTTTGACGGTTATCAATAATTAGTTGCTTAGTTACTGCATAGAGTTGGCCCATAGTTGCAACGGCACCAGCTTGAAGTTCATTCATATGATTGTCAGAGTCGGCGATATAAAGGTGGTCAAAACCACAGTAAGCGTCCCAGGCAAGAAGGTTTCTTACCAAATTGCCAGCTTTATCAAGGTCAGACCCTGAACCAGCATCAATAATTCCATTAATGACTTCGTTAGCTGCTCTTCCACCTAATGCCACCATGACGCGATTCTTTTGAAGTTCGATGTCAAAATCAATCGAATCGTTTCTTTTAGTTTTCGTTACACCAGAAAGCTGGTTCCCCAAATCTTTGATGGTTACCAAGGCAACAGAATGCGGGCTAGTCAATTCAGAAATTAGAACGTGCCCCGCTTCGTGAATAGCAATTTCGCGAATATATCGTGGGTCAATCTTAACATATGAACCATCTCTCTTACAAAAAAGAGTTTTTATCACGATATCCATGACATCGTCCATCATAATCATGCTCTTGTTTTCAAAACCAGCATATAAGCCAGCTTGATTAATAATAGTTTCCAAAGATGCACAACTTTGGCCATCCAAAATCTCTGCAAGGAGAGCAGTGTCTAATTCTCCAACATTTGGTAGTCCTTTTAGATAATGCTCAATAATTTTTTGAGCATCTTTTACATTTGGGGCCTTAAGTTCGATAATGTCATCAAAGCGACCCGGCCTCAATAGCGAGTCTGGAATGTATGACAAATTATTGCAGGTAGCAATAATAAAGATGCCTTTCCTTTTCGTATTATCAATGCAACTTTGAATAGTAACAAATTCATCAGCGTTGCTGTTTCTACGTCCTTCGGTATCAGCGAATTTATCCATATCATCAAGGAATAGGATAGATGGCGCAATTTTAGAAGCGTCATCAAAGCTTTTCATGATTTGTTTAACAAAGCTTCCATCTGGTTTTGTTTTGCGTAAGCGGACAAAAGGCAATCCACTGCCATTAATGAATGAAGTGGCAAACAAAGTTTTGCCAATGCCTGGTTCGCCAGACAAAATAACGGCGTTTGGAGTGTTAACCCCTAATCTTGTGTATTTGTCTTTGTTCTTTAGAATATCAAGAACGATAGACAACTCTTTTTTAACATAGTCGTAACCAATGATTTGGTCAAATGCGTCAAAGTGTTCCATTAATTTTTCCTCCCATAAATACCATAGAAAGAAAAAGCCATCGCAATGATGGCAGTGATAAAACACGACCATCATTCAAGCCTTAGCACCTTACTATTGCAGGTTGCTGACGGGTCATAGGGCTTGTCCCTCGCCGTTCTCTTTATGGTGGTTATATTATATACCTTTTTCCACAAAATGTTAAGTCTAATTTATTTGCCTAATGGCAATTTGTGTGGCGCTTAAACTATTAAGAATCAGCGTCATTTCTCAAATTTTTTTGATAGATTATATGGATGCTTGACATCAAAGCATTCATTATATGTAAACATATGCTTTTCCCTCCTATAGCGTTTGCCACAAAGAGGGGTTGATAAGAAATAAAAACCCATCGCTACGATGGTTTCGATGTGGCACGACTTCACTCGTGTGCGTATCCGTTTGGTCGTGAGGGAATATATCCTAAAACGTATTGGGTCGGAAACATATTTAGATAGCTTTTATGAATCTAAGTAAAAAATCCGCTGCTCCAATAATAATTATTCCATCTTGATCGATAGCCTCGCTGACTGGTTTGTTCACAACAATTACCCTTTGAATTGCATCTTTTAGAAGATAAAATGGTTTAGTTTCTCTGACTTTTGCATTTGCGTCTTCCATGTCTGACACAACTTGAATGTAATATTGTTTTGTATCTCTAATGGCGAAAAAGTCTATTTCATATGTATTGCGCACAGATTTTCCATTTTTATCTTTTTCGATTGAATCAAAACACCCAATATTAACTGTGAAATCATTATACTTTTTGTGACTTCTTTAAGGATAAACAAACGATCGTCTCGACATGGCTAGTAAAGGGAAACATATCCACCGGTTGAACAAAAGTAACTTGATATTTATCTTTGAGATATAAAATATCTCTCGCTAATGTTTCAGGATCACAAGAGATATAAATGATTTGATTAGGTTTACGAGATAATACCGAAGAGAGGAATTTCTCATCACTCCCTTTTCGGGGTGGATCCATGATGATCATATCTAATTGATGAGGATAGTTATTGATAAACTTGCTCGCATTTCTTTTATTCTAAATGATTAAATATTAATAATCTCAAAATATATGTGGTTCTAAACAAAATATCTCATTAATGAGATTTTAAAAGAAGGATTGAATCTTGTTTGATGGCCACTTCTTTTAAATCTTTTAGTGTATCCTTCATGTCTTTTGAAGGTCTCCAAAATATAGAGGGAGTGCCTTCCACTTGATTTTGAAAACGAAAGATAACTAAAAGATTGTCTGGTTCTTCAGCGATAAGCGCCAATCGTCTCAACATGGCTCGACTTTACTCACTAGTGTGTCTTTTTATTCGTTAAGCAACATATCGTAATATGTGAATCTAATGCAATTTAATCCAACATTTTTCTTTCAAGAACTTTTTGATTGTATCAAAGTCTTTATCTTCATAATAATTCACTAGGTGTTTTTATTTTCTATAGTGATATAGGGTATTTTAACAAAAAAAACTCTTTTTCAATTGCACAAGATTATTAGATAAATGAAAATCTTAAAATTTCGGGAGCAAAGATCATCAAAATGCCGATTAGTAACATGATGAGCCCGCCAATAAGATGAGCATATTTGCCAATCTTTGATGATAAAGGGCTGACTTTCAATGTCACAACAGCAATACCAAACACAATCAAATCATCGATAAGGAAAAAGAAGACATAAAGGATAATTAGACCAATCGCACTCATACCTGTATATCCATTAAGAGCTAATATCTGTGTAAACATAAATGGAAAGCCAGTCGAACAGGCCAATTCAATTATATTCACAATAATTGCTAAGCCAACCACGCCCAATAACGCTAAAGGAAGTGATGATGCGGTGGCAATTTTTTTCACTTTGTTGATTAGTTTTTGCTTTGTGGTAACATTGGTAACTTTACAACCATCTTCTTTTTTGATTTGAGCTTTGATGAACGAATATAAGTTAAAGCCACCAGCTACAACCGCCAAAGCACCAACGATATATTGGAAGACAGCATAATTGACTAATAGTTGAACTGTTTCAATCCACGCTGTCATCATTAAGAAATAAAAAATCCCTGAGGTTAACAAAAAAACACCGCCGATTGCCCAGATACGTTTCTTGGATTTTGATCCAAGCACGAGAGTTATTAAAAATAACAACACCCACATAGCGCATGGATTAATTCCATCAAGAAAACCAAGCACGATAGCCAGTAACCCCAATGATATGTCGCGCACATCAACGGTGCCAATCCAGGGAATATCATATTCAAAATCAGATGTTGTATCAAAATCAGATTCTTCTATTTCAATACCATTGATAATTTTGGCCATGATATCGACATGTTCATTTTCAGAATATCGTTCTAAAACACGATTCAGTTGTTCCTTGATAGAATCACTAAAACCGATAAAGTATTTACCACCCACGACCGTAAAAGGTGCGGTAACAGATGCATCAAAAACCGAAGCGGTCTCCTGCAACAAATCCATATTCTCACTAATGCTTGTATCAAACTCAGTGATATGAAGATTATCCATTTCTTCAATTTTTTCATTTAGATATGTTTTCAATTTCGCGCAATGACCACAACCAGGTGTCGAAAAAAAGTACAAATTGATATCATAAACAACTGCTTCTTCAGCGTGTGCCACCACCATTTCTTGTGAGTTAATTGAAAAAAAGAGACCGCCACCTAATACAAGCGATAACGTGATACCAACTAATTGTTTAAATTTCATAATTGTTTAAATTTCTCTATCAGTTTCTTCAGCGAGAATTCACCAACAAAACGCGAAACTTCCATTCCTTGCTCATCACAAATGATAATGACAGGTAAAATATTGCCAATTTTCTTGTCTTTGACAAGCTGCGGATTTTCGTCATAATCAAATTCTTCCATTATTAAATCATCGCGACTAGAAACAAGCGTTTGATAACGAGGACGCATAATCAAGCAACTCGGACACCACAATGCGGTAATCAATATAATTTTCTTCATGCGATATATTCCTTTAAAATGGTAATGAAACGATCAATTTCATCGATGGTTGTGAGATATGAAAAACTGAGACGAACGCTGCTATCAGCGCGTTTCTTATCACCGGTAAGAGTTAAAATGGTAATAGAGGTATTTGTTTCGCTATCGCATGCTGTATGATTCGAGATATAAATGCTATGATCAGACATGTATTTAATCGTGGAGCGCGATTCTTTTCCAAGAATACTGATATTAAGAATATAAGGCAAATCTTCAGGAGTGCTATTAATAATTATGTCTTTGATGCAATTCAGTTTCTCACGTATATAACGATTGATATTAATCACATTTTGATTATTCTCATTGAAATTAATCATGGCGATACGCAACGCTTTTTCCATTGATACGATGAGTTCAGTTGTCGGTGTTCCGCGTCGAATAAGAGTTGTTGAATGTCCACCATGAATGATGGGCGTCAATTGAGTTCGTTTACTTTTAATAAGTAATCCAACTCCTTTAAGACCATAAAACTTATGAGCCGCCATACTAATCAAATCAACGCCATTTAAATCAATATTTTCTTTGCCGATAGATTGCGTCGCATCCACATGGAAAAAGACCTTAGGATGTTGTCTAAGCATTGTTTTAATGGCGGCGATTGGTTGACGAATGCCAATTTCAGAATTGATTGATCCAACAGATACTAAAATCGTATCGTCATCAATGAGCTTTTCCAATTCATTTATATCAACTCGTCCCCATTGATTGCTGGGTGCAATTTTAACATTAAAACCCTGTTTAGCTAAATAATTAGCAGAGGCAATGACTGATGGATGTTCAAAAGCAGTTGTAATAATTGTTTTTCCAAACTTACCATATTGTAAAGCAATACCTTTTAAGGCAAGGTTATTCGATTCAGTAGCCCCGCTCGTAGGAATCAATTCGTAGTGGCTCGGCAAGCCTAAAAGAAGGCGAATTCTTCTCAATGATTTGGTAATTTCATTCGCCGCTTTCAATCCTAAAGCATGAGCGGAATTTGGATTGCCATAATATTTAATTGCAGCGCGTTTAAAAGCCGCTAAAACAAGGGTATGTGCGGGAGTTGTCGCGGCATAATCAAGATAAATATCTTTTGCCTTATTAAAATGGTCTTTAACTATAGGTGGCTTCTGATGCATTGTAAAATAAACTTTCTCATTTTTATTTAATATTTAATAAACTTGCTTCCCGGGACTCCACAAATGCTGCATCTCTCAGGAATAGACTTTTCGATATTTCCACAAACTGGACAGAGGAAGTAGAAAACTTCTTCAGTTTTATCAATATTATCTAATGCTTCTTGATAAAGACGAGCGTGAACTTCTTCTGCTTTCATGGCAAATGTAAAAGTCATTTCAGCGGCTTTATTTCCTGATTCTTTTGCTTCTTTAACAAAGTCGGGATACATTTCTTTATATTCGTGAGTTTCTCCTATAACACCATCTTTGAGGTTATCCACTGTGGAGCCAATCTTTCCCGCTACTTCAAAATGTTTTAAAGCGTGAATGGTTTCGGCATCTGATGCGGCTCTAAATAATTTTGCAGCATTTAGTTTGCCTTCTTTTTCAGCTTTTATAGCATAGGCTGTGTATTTTCGATTTGCTTCGGCTTCTCCTTTAAAGGCTGCCATTAGGTTTTCATATGTTTTGTCTTTCACGTCTTTTTTCTCCTTGTTTTTACTTAATAATATTATTAGTTGTTCGACTTTTTCTTTTGGAAAGTCTTTCGCTTGGTTTTCTTCAAGCTGTGACTTGAGAAACGCGAGCGTATTCTCGCTTTGAGGGAGCATATATCCCGCTTCACGGATGATATCTTCTACTTGAATACGATTGGACATTTGAAAAGCCTTGAATAATTTTCCGGATAATTCACTAGATATGCTCTCTTGTTTTGATTTACTTTCAACAAGGTTCTTTAAAACACTTACCACTTCATCAGTTTTTTCTTGCTGATCAGGGTAATCAAAAGGAACCATCGAAATCGCTCCAGAAGGACAAGCTTCTGCACAATTTCCACAACCGATACATTTTGATATATCAATAATGCTGTTCTCTGTGTCTGTTGCTCCAGTTGGACAAACATAAAGACATAAGCAGTCTTTAGTGCATAGGCGGATATTTCTCACGGCGTATTTCTTAAGCATGTTCATGTCCTCCTTCAATTTTTTCAAACTTAAAATTTGGCACTTTGCAGACTGGACAAACATCAGGTAATTTATCACCAACATAGATAAATCCGCATATAGTACATACATAAACACCTGTATTATCCGTCATCGCTTCGCCTTCCTTTTTATAACGAGTTAAAAGAGAATTTAAAATGCGAGTGACTTTCTCACTCCACACAAGAGCGCGAAGAGCGCCTCTATCTTTAGCTTTGCTCGCCACTGCATTAGCGTTTGCGTAGCCTTCTTCAAGATCTTTTTTAATTAGTTCAACTAGTTGACTAACATCAGGATTGTTCTCACGAGGCGAGATGCTTCGATAGTATTCTGCCAATTCTTTAAATAAAGAGGCTTCTTGAGACTTGTATTGCTTTTCGCATCCTCGAGCTAGATTCGTGCAAAGAGCGCTTATCTGTAAAGGAGACATTTCTTTCATAGAATCTAGATGTTCCACTACTGGTGCTAATTTGTTGACATCATTTGATGGCAAATCATCAGCTTTCTGAAAATCTGATTTTACCGCGCCACAAATGGGACACACCCAATCACTAGGTAAATTTTTCCACTTTGTGTTTGGCTTAATACCAGCTTCTGGCAAGCCTTTTTCTTCGTCGTAAACGAAACCACAAATAGCGCAAATATACTTAGCCATGTTCTACCTCCTTAAAAATAAACTTTTATATGCATAAAATAACACAAGTGCATATTATGCGATAATCTTTTATTCACCGCATTCATTATGGTGTGTATGTTCATGACATACTGAGCCGGTCGTTTTTAAGTCACCTTTTAGGTATTTTTCAACAGCTTCTTTTGCGTTACCAGTTGCTCCAATGATAACTTCTACATTTCTATTGTTAAATATTTCGACGGCTCCTCCACCCATCCCGCCACTGATAATCGCATCAATGCCATTATCAGCTAAAAAATTAGGCAAAAATCCTGGCTTATGCCCGGGATTGAGCAAAGAACTTTCCTCAACAATCTTTTCGTTTTGAATACTGTAGATTAAAAAACACTCACAATATCCAAAGTGTTCGGTTACATTTTTGCCATCGCTGGCTACTGCTACTTTCATTTTTTTCTCCTTTTTAAATTTTTATTTCATTACCAGTTGATAAATAAAATACATTATCACCCATTATTTGTTTCAGTTCTTCATACGCTGTTATGCCCGTACAATGACAAGTGTAAAACTTGGCTTTTGTACCGAGAAGATATGAACCAATTTCCGATATAACATTTGAATCTTCATATACGCCCGAAGAATGATTAAACAAATGAAATCCTCCTATCACATGGCTTGGATTACTTTTTTTACTGATTTTAAAATGCTCAAGTATGTTAATGATACCTTTGTGAGCACAGCCCACAATTAAGACAATCTTATTATTTTCTTTAATAATCAAATTTTGTTCGTGAGCAAAGTCATCATGTACATAGGTTTCGCCTATTTTGACTAGTAAATGATCGTTTGCTGATGGGCACATTCTATTCCCTTTTACATTAGAAAATAGTTCCAGTTCTTCATCTATTACTAATTTTTCTTCTACGAAAATAAAGCGATTGCATGATAATAATGTTTTATCTAATCCAATGTATTTTTTTTCACCATTTGGTCGGTCAGAATAAAACTCATCAAGCGCCATTTTACTGATATAGATTTTGGCGTTGCTATTTAAACCTAAGAAAGTTTTAAGACCTCCACAGTGATCATAATGTCCATGAGAAATAATTACTAAATCAACTTTTGATAAATCCACACCCATTTTCTTTGCGTTTTCAGCAAATAGCCCACTTGACCCAGTATCAAATAGAATTTTGTGACGTTCTGTTTCAATGTACAGGCTTAGCCCGTGCTCTCCACCAAATGACTCAGAATTGGAGATGTCATCGACGAGTGTTTTAATTATCACAATATAGTTCCTCACTTTCTTTTAGAAGTAATTCCATTGTTTTAGCGTAAACATCCTTAGCTGCTTCTCCTGCTAAGCAATCGAAATCTGTGATGCATTTTCCTTCATTAATGGCCTTAACAGCATCAGAATCATATGGTATTTTTCCAACAAATGGCAGAGAAGACTTTTCACAAAAGACTTCAATTTCTTGGTTTTTTGCAGGGTTAATATCATATTTGTTAACGCACACCGCTATTTTTGTCTGAAGCTTTTTAGCTGTTTTAATGATGCGTTCCATATCTTGAATTCCTGACACCGAGGGTTCGGCAACAATTAGCACCATATCAATACCATTTAAAGAGGCTATAACGGGGCAGCCTATCCCGGGTGAACCATCAATTATAGCGATTGGTGTTTCCTTAATTGCTTCTTTCATTTGCTTTTTCACTTCAGTAACCAATAAGCCAGAGTTTCCACTACCGGTTTTGAGTTGAGCAGTTGAAAAAACTGCATTATCTTTATATAGCATAAGCTCTCCAGAAACCATCGGTTTTAAAGATATTGCTTTGGCAGGACAAATAGCTTCGCAAACTCCACATCCTTCGCAAGAAAATGGATCAATTTTTATTTCTTTTTCTTCAGTAATTGCGCCAAACTGACAGTTTTTTATACAAAGGTGACAATGAATACATAATTCTGTGTTAACTTCCGCTTTTGGCAACCCATAAAAATCTGTTCTTTTTGGTTTGCTTAAATGGTTCATTACTAGATGCAAATTAGGGGCATCAACATCGCAATCTGCATATGCTTTCGCATTCGATAGTTTAATGAACGCGCTAGCAATAGTAGTTTTTCCCGTGCCTCCCTTTCCACTAAGAATTAATAACTGTTTCATGTTGTGCCTCCTTAATTACCTTAGTGAGAATTGAACTAAATATACGTTTGTACTTTTCGCTTTCTCTGACTGCAATTAAACCATTCGAATTTAAAAGACCAAGTTCGTTGTCAAAAGGGATCTTTCCTAGTATGTTTATTCCATTTTTAAGACAGAATTCTTCTGAAGGATTATTTCCGTTCAAATACTTATTAAGAATCACTCCATGGGGTTTTCCAAACATTTTAACCAAGTCATAAACCATGGCAAGATTATGTGCTCCAAACAAACTAGGTTCTGCAACCAAAATGCAATAATCTGCGTCTTTAATGCTTTCCATCACAACACAAGCGCTACCTGGCGGACAATCAATAAAACTAATAACTGGATTATGAATATCATCTTTTAAGAGTTTTTTTATAATAGGAACGCCTGAAGATTCTCCAGGATTCAAAATTCCTGTCATTACCGAGACATTTTCTGATACTCCTTTTTGAACGTAGCCGATTGTTTTATACTTCACTGATAAAGCTTTTTCAGGACAAAACAAAATACAGCCTCCGCAAGAGTGGCATATCTCTTCAAATATGCGCAACTTATTTCCCACGTATGCTAATGCGTTGAATTTGCAAAAGTTTATACATTTGCGACAACCAATGCAAAGATTTTCATCTACGACTGGGAGTTTTATTTCAACTTTGTCAGAAACGACTGAAGCGGGTTTGAAAAAAAGGTATCCATTAGGTTCTTCTACATCACAGTCAATATAGAACGCCTTTTTTGCTACCGCAGAAAGATTAACAGACACCATTGTTTTGCCTGTCCCACCTTTACCACTCAGTACCGCAATTTTCATTCTATCGGTTACCATGCCCGTGAAACCCGGCATGGATTTCACCTAGTAAGCTTAATTTTTCATCTTTAAAAGCATTAATGTTTTCTTCGATGGATCCATTAATTATTTTATAAATGCGAATATTCGCTGCATTAAATACATCGGCAGCATTTTGCCCGCATCGAAAAGTAAGCAAAGCATCGACAGCATTATCTGCAATTAGTTGCGCTGCTCTAATACCTGCTCCCCCTTGAGAACTTGCAGCAAGGTTATTAATAAAAACGCTTTCACTAGTATCAATATCGTAAATAAGAAAATATGGGGCGCGTCCAAAAGACACGCATACAGGACTATTCATTGATTTTTCATCAACAGGAATGGCTATTTTCATTTTTTCATTTCCTCCTTTTTGGTTTGAAAGTATAACTCATTATGTCGACATCGATATCCTCGACATCCACAACAACTGTTTCCGCGTTCAATATCACTATAAAGTTGATAATTTCCACCTTCTATTCTAAGAACATTTCCATTGACTAGAGATTCAGCAATTTTAGCTCTTGCATCCTGATATAGTTTTTGAACTGTAGCCCGAGAAACTTGCATTTTTTCAGCACACTCTTCTTGAGTTAGTTGCTCTAAATCTATAAGACGTATCGTCTCATATTCTTCAATCTTCATAATCGTTACTTCATTTTGTATACTTGTTTTTGTTAGCGGTCCAAAAACTTCACTTTCTGGTAAGCAACACACTTTTTTCCATTTTCTTGGTCTTGGCATTATATTTACCCCATAAAAATTTCTGGCATCTGCCACTTATATTATAAAGTATTTTTGGCATATGTCATTAACTATTTAAGATTTTTAAGCCATAAATTTGAGAAAATTAACAACTACACGCAATATATTCACAAACGCGAGTTGCAAAAATTATATAACTCCTTACATAGAGCCACTTAACAAAAAACATGTCTTTTAATTTCGCCAAATCACACTCTTAGAAAAAGAAAGAATCATCTTTTGATGAAAATGATCTAATCTAGAAAAAAATAGATGATATTCATATTATTTGTTACTGCTTTAACGATAAACAAACGACCGTCTCCACATGATATGTCCTTGGAAATAAATCAACAGGTTGAACAATATTTATATCATATGCTCTCGTAAGGGTAATCAAATCTCTTGATAATGTTGCTGGGTCACAAGAAATATAAATTATGATTTTAGGTTTTAACATTAAAACTGAAGACAGAAAAATTTCATCAGAACCTTTTCTTGGTGGATCCATGAATAAAACATCGATACTTTTTTTCTCACTGGCAAGTTCACTAGCATAGACACTTGCATCTTTATTAATAATCGTAAAATTGTTAAAATTATTGAGTTTTGCGTTGTTTTTTGCATCAAAACACGCTTCTTTAATTATTTCTACAGAAAGAACTTCTTTGACGCTTTTAGATGCGATAAGGCCAATTGTTCCGATTCCAGAATATGCATCAAAAACGGTCAAGTCTTTGTTGAGATTTGCATATGACATAGCAGTCGAATAAAGTATTTCCGTCATCTCAGGATTGATTTGATAAAAGGACTTCGCGGAAATTTTAAAGTTCACTCCGCATAAAGAATCTTTTATAAAACCTTTGCCATATAAAACTCTTTCTTTTTCTCCCAAAATTACATTGGTGTCTCTGGTATTAATATTTTCCACTACGGTCGTAATTTCAGGGCAAGCTTTTATTATTTCTTTAACAAAATTATTTTTCGAAGGAAAATTATCGACATTACAAACTAAAACCACCATTACTTCATCATAGTGTTTCGATGTTCTAATCAATATATGACGTATTATCCCACTTCTTCTGTCTTCATCATATGGTTCAATATGAAAAGATGCCATCAACTCTTTAATCGATTTTAAAATATGCCCACCACGTCGATCTTCAATAGCGCATTCATCAATTGGTACGATTTCATGAGATCTTGCTTTGTAAAAACCAGATATTATTTTCTTCTTTTTATCCAATCCTAGTGGCATTTGGATTTTATTTCGATAATAATACGGATCCTTCATTCCTAAAGTATCTTTCACATCGAAGTCGATATGTGCAATTTTTTTAAGGGTGTCTTTTACTTTCTTGGTTTTAAAAGCGAGTTCGCTTTCATAGTCCAACTGTTGAAATTGGCATCCGCCACAAGCGGTGCAGACTGGGCATTTTGGAACAATGCGATGAGAGGATTTTGTAATCAGGGTCTTGACTTTCCCATAATTAATTCCATTTCGTGAATATAAAAACTCAACTTCAGCTTCTTCGTTCAAAAATAAACCAGAAACAAAATATATATCTTTACCTTGTTTAATAATTCCATATCCATCGGTGGAATAATCTATGCATTTGCCTTTAATAATGGTTGTTTTCATAACAATCATTATAAATGTTTTTCTATTAATTAAAATAAATTGATAATAAAAATGACGATTGTCAATCATCGTTAACTTGACTAAAAGATAAAGATTTCTATAATACTTATGGAACGTCTGTTCCAAAAAAATATGAATTTTTTATTTATATCGCCAAATTTTCCAATCGTTTATTACAAGTTTGTCAAAGCTTTAAAGCAACGAGGTTTAACATGCCTTGGCATAGGTGATTCTCCCGCGAATGAAATATGCCCAGAGTTAAAAGAAAATTTAACAGAATATTACGTTGTTTCTAATATGCAGGATTACGCAAAAATGAAAGAAGCAATTGCATATTACGAAAAAAAATATGGTCATATCGATTATTTGGAATCTAATAACGAATTTTGGCTAATCCAGGATGCTAAATTAAGAAAAGAATTTAATATTACAACTGGCATGTTCCCAGATGACATGGACAAGATTAAATATAAAAGCAAAATGAAAGAATATTTTGCAAAAGCTGGGATGAAAAATGCTAGATTTACATTAATTTCAACTCTTGAAAATTCACTTAACTTTGCCAAGGAAGTCGGCTATCCTCTTTTTATAAAACCTGACTGTGGGGTTGGAGCGGCGCACACCCAAAAAATTAACAATGAAGAAGAATTAATAAAATTCCATTCACAAACTTTTGAAACGCAATTCATCATGGAAGAATTCATTAATGGCGAGATCATTTCTTTTGATGGAATATGCGATGAAGATTCCAACGTGCCCATTGCTTTTAAGGAAGAATTTCCGATTCCTGTTGCAGATGTTGTAAATAATGATTTAGATGATTTTTATTTTGCCACCACCACCATGGATGATGCCTATAGAAAAATGGGTGAGAGAATAATAAAAGCTTTTGGAATTAAAAAAAGATGCTTCCATATCGAACTTTGGAAATTATTAGAAGATAGACCCGGCCTTGCAAACAAAGGAGAAATAATTGCCCTGGAATGCAATATGAGGTCGCCTGGTGGCTATACCCCAGAACTTTTATCAATTGCTTTAGGCAACTCTTATTATGATGTATATGCGGACATTATCGCATATAATAAAACGCTAATAACTCCAATGAATGATAAGTTTTATGCCATTTCTGTAGCAAAAAAAGATAGATTCTCGTATATCCATTCCAATGATGAAATTGCCACATTATTTAAGCCTTTTATCATCGAGAGCGGACGATATCCAAAATCAATTGCGGATGCCATGGGAGATGAATATTTCTTTGGCAAATTTAGAGAACTTCAAAACGCAATTACATTTCAAAATTATGTACAAAAAAAGTGCACCAAATAGTGCACTTTGTTTTATATTTTGAATTAAGCAGCAAAAATAGCCGACATATATTCAGGATGGTCGATAAACGGATTGCGATTGCCTTGTAAGGCATAAACGGCGGTATTACGAGTACTTTCTCTAATATCAACCGGATCATCATTGCTCCACTTGATAAGTAGCGCTCTAGCATTTGCCTCGCTTGATGCAGAAATGACACCAGTTAAAGATAAAGAACCAAAATATTCTGATGAACCGCTACCATTTGTTTTTCCATAAACATTAGAATAAGAATTGTAGTGCACGTACAAATACATAATGATTCTGGCAACATCGCCTTTGACATTATCTAGTGGCTCAAAAATAGATGAACAATAACCCGCTAAATAGTTTTGACTGCTTCCATTAGCATACGCTTTGTAACTATCGCGATTGGAGCCAATATTACCGTATAGTTTATTTCCTCTTTGACCATTAATTTTATATTCAGCAGGTCTTAGATGATGCAAATCTGCACCACCTCCAGATGTCCCCCATAAACCATTGGAAATCGATTGTGGCCAAACATGTTCACGATTTAAATGAGTGGCTGATGTTGCATTGGCGTCTTCCACAGCCCACTTGGCTTGTGAATAAAATTCGTTCAATCCTGTTTTGTCAATAACCCCATTATTAATATAAGGGTCTGATTTGACTAAATTAGAAGAATATTTGCAATCATTGTATGAAAGATATCGATTATGTGTGCTCGTTATTAAATCATGAAGTTGTCCAAGCAATTCGTTGCCATTAGTCGCAGAAAGACTATTGTAATAATTTCCAGAATCATTAGAGACTGATGGATTTGATGACGATCCACTTGTCGAAACATCAACTGACGTGCTTATCGATGTGTCGGCCGACACGTTTGAGGCAATATCATTTGAGGCAATATCATTTGAGGGAACTGCCGGACCACAAGATGTGATGACAAATAACGCAACCGGAACAATTAAAAATTTGAGTTTACTAGTTTTCATTTACTATTTCCTTATTTCATTAAATTTTGAATGTATTCTACTTCAACTACGCTTTCAAGTCTTGGGAACAATTGTTCGCCTTTATTCACGTGCGCACCATCAAGAATATTTGTACGATGAATATATTCATATTTTCTCTTATCAACGTCAACTCCTAATTGGTCTAACGCCTTGTCTGCTTTCAAAACCAAAACCGGCTTGAGAAGAACACTTGAAACATATAAAACATATGCCAAATGATTCATAACACTTGCAAGAGCATCGACTTTTCCTTCTTTGGACAAATTCCAAGGAGTTGTTTCATCGATGTATTTATTCGCTTTTGAAATCAAATCCATCACCGAGACAAATGCCTCTGTGATTTTTAAATCATCTAAATCTTTTTCATAAAGAGAGATCGTTGCTTCTACAAAATCTTCAAGAGTTTTGTCTTGAGGATTAACGCATGATTTAAAAGCAGGAATAACACCATTAAAATATTTTCCAATCATGGAGATGGTGCGATTTAGCAAGTTTCCATAATTGTTTGCAAGATCAACGTTTATTCTTTCCACGAATTGTTCGGGGGTGAATTGTCCATCGCTTCCAAAAGCGATTTCGCGTGTTAAATAATATCTAACGGCGTCGACACCATATCTTTCAATAAGAGGATAAGGAGAAACAACATTGCCTTTAGACTTTGACATTTTTCCATCTTTCATCATGATTAAACCATGCACAAAAACTCTATCTGGTTCTCTAAGTCCTAATGAATGAAGGAACATCGGCCAATAAATGGTGTGAAAACGAGAAATATCTGCACCGATAACGTGAATAATTTCCGTGTTTTCATCAACCCAAAACTTTTGATATAAAGAATCATCTGAACTTTGGTAACCCAACGCGCTGATATAATTTGTCAAAGCGTCAAGCCAAACGTAGACGACATGTTTATCATTTTCGACAACTGGTATGCCCCAATCAAAAGATGTTCGAGATACGCACAAATCTTCAAGACCTGGTTTGATAAATGTGTTGAGCATTTCATTCTTTCTTTCAAGAGGGAAAATAAATTTCGGATTTTCTTCCAAAAATTTTTCTAACCATTTTGAATATTCGTGGGCTTTATAAAAATAAGCTTCCTCTTCAGCTTCGTGAACTGGTCTGCCACAATCTGGGCAAAGATGATTCGGCCCGACTTGAGTATCGGTCCAAAATGATTCACAAGGAGTGCAATACCAGCCTTTATATTTGCCTAAATAAATGTCGCCTTTCGCCAACATCTTTGAAAATGAGTCTTGTACCACTTTAATATGTCGAGGTTCTGTTGTTCTAATAAAGTCATCATTTGAAATATATAGTTCTTTCCATAACTTTTTAAAATTAGAGGCGATTTCATCGACGAATTGTTGCGGTGTTTTATTTGCTAAAGTGGCATTCTTTTGGATTTTTTCACCATGCTCATCAGTCCCAGTTAAAAAATATGTTTCAAAACCGCGAAGACGTTTGTAACGAGCAAAGACATCGCACATCGTAGTGCAATATGCGTGTCCAAGGTGAGCATTTGCGCTTGGATAATATATAGGCGTTGTGATATAGAACTTGTTTTTCATATGAGGTACTCCTTGTTCTTCAATTGCCCGACTATTGTATCAATCTATTGCCTCATATTCAAGTTATTAGATACAATCTAATGAATTTGATCGAAATATTTTTTAAAGCAGCGATAAAATTTCTTTTTATTGCGCTCTGCATATCCATTTTTTGATGCATCTTTTTCAAGAGTAGAGAGATTGTAATCGCCATTAACTTTCCAATGGTTTAAAAAGCCAATTTTTATCGCATTATTGGGGCAATAAAAAGAACACCTCATGCACATCGAACAATCGTGATGAAATTTAATTTGCCCATTTTTTAAATATATATTTTGCGTTGGACAAGATTTAAGACATTTTTGGCATTGATTACACTTTGATTTATCAATTTTATAAAAGAAAGAATTCAGCCATGCGCCAAAATGCTGAATTAACAAGATATTTGCTACAAAATTGTAGTAGACATTGGATTTTATTTTAACAATCTCATTATTCTCAATATTCTTCACAAGAGCAACGGAAAGTTTGGAAACATAAAACAGTTGTTCTTTAACGAATTCATCATCGAATTTAAAAATTATATTGTATGGCATAGCAAAATGGTATTCGCCAACCAAAACAAATCTTCGACGCTTCATAATCTTTATGATCTTTCTACTTGATGCATTATTGTATGACAAAGTTTCACCAGAAGTTTTAAAAATAAAATATTTTTTATTTGGCAAAATTGGCATTTTTTTAATCAGGTGAATTATCGCTTTTGGCGCATTAAAGGCATGAATTGGATAACCAATTCCTATTAGATCAAATTCATCGAGGGATGGCAAAATGGTTTGACAATTAACCTCGAGTTTTGTGACGAGGTGTCCATCTAAAGAAAAATTCTTCTCAATTTTAGAGACAACATATTCTGTATTGAATGTTCCGGTAAAATAAATAAGAAGAATTTTCATTTGCATAATTAAGAGCAATAAGAAACAGCATCCGAATTAACATTGCCCCAAATCTTGCATGCATATTCTGGATGATCAATAAAAGGATTCCTGTTGTGTTGGTATGAATACCCAAAGGTATTTCTCGCTGTCTCAATATCACTAACTGGGTCTAACAAATTCCATTTGATCATAAGTGCTAAAGCACCATTTAATCCACCTGCGCTCACAACCTTGTCTAAAGTATATGAGGTACTTGTATATGAGTTTGTTTTACCAAAACCAGCATAATAATGAAGGTATTGATATAAAAGAATTCTTGCAACATCGCCTTTTATAGCATCTTGAGGTTCACACACCGAGCCAAGTTTTGTTTCGGTTGTGATTTCACCACCGCTTAAATATGAATAAGATCCAGTCACAGTTCCATAGGAAGTGTCACCACGATTTGAATTGATTACAGTGTATTCTGGTCTGACATGAAAAAGATCTGATCCAGCTCCTTGGTAGTAATTATCCATTTTTGAATATAATCCACCAGATGACGCTTTGGGCCATATGTGCTCTCTATTAAAGATAAGAGTTTGTGAATCCCAGGTTGATGAAATAGATCTTTGTGAATAAAAAGTAATTAAATTGCCTGGCGTTGATGAATCTGGATCGATTTGGCCATAAATATATCTTAAATCACCATAAGAAGTATAGTAGGCATGCGTTGAAATCATTAAGTTATGAAGAGCGGTTGATAACGATGAACCAGATAAAGAAGTATCAATTGAATCATAATATTGCTCAGGTGGAATAGAAGGAGTGACAGAGGGTGTACTTGTTGATGTTGAAGATGGTTTGTCGGTGCTAACGGATACGCTTGAGCTTTCATTGCTTGTTGAAACATCGCTAGTTGGCGTCGTGTTGCCACAAGCACTTAAAACCAAAATGCCTATTGAAAGACTTGCGAATACACCTTTTTTAAAATTTATCTTTTTCATCGTGTTCTCTTTTTTTATTATATCAATTAAAAAATGCCGAGTGAATCGGCATCTTTTAAATTGTTATTTAAGACCGTATTTTTTGTTGAAACGATCAACTCTGCCATCAGCTTGGGTAAATCTTTGTTTGCCGGTGTAAAATGGATGGCAATTTGAACAAGTATCAACACGGATTTCGTCTAATGTTGAACCAGTTTCAAATGTTGCACCACATGAAACGCATGTGACTTTGCATTTGTGGTATTCTGGGTGAATTCCTTTTTTCATTCTTTTCTCCTTCTGCCTTGACCCTCATGGGTATCAAAGAAAGTTGCTTGACTATAATATCATTATAAAAACAATGTGGCAAGAACAAAAATAAGATGTAAATAAGAAGACAATTGCAACTGGAATAATCCATTTTGCTTTATGAAACAAAAACGTGATCTAAATGATTATTATAGTTCGAACTAAATATCAAACAGCATTTTAGACGTTTCTTTTGTCATATATTTTTGTGGCAAATATAGCACTTCTTTGGAAATGTTAGGATTCATAATTATAACGCTTAAACCTAATCTAAAAATGGGCAACTGATTTGGTCTAACATAAATAGTAGACATATACACGAGATGCCCTTCAGAAAATTGCGTAGGTACTTTCACATAATTTGGGTCAGATAATTCTTCAATAAGAGCAGATTTAAACTTCTTCAATTCTTTGTTCTTGTTGTCCTCTTTGGCTTCGCCATCACAAAGTTTCTGAATATTATTAGCAATTTGAATGTAAACATCAGGGTCATAGGAAAAAATTTCTTCTGGCGAAAATAAAACCCAACTAGGAAATGTTCTAGAAGGATCCATGTCATTTGTCCAGGCCTTAAAGGCATACCCATAGACTAATTGTCCTTCACGTAAAAGCCTTGTTCTTTGATAATATTGCTTTGTTAAAAAGCCAAAACATTTGCCTCGAAATGTGTCTTTGCCCGCTAAAAATGAAAATTCCTGTTTGCTCATCGAGTTAACAAGGTGCGAGTAATTATCTCTTTGTTCAACTATGGCTTTTTTATAGTCCATAGGAATATTATACATTTCCATTTTTAATTTTATACACTTTTGTTTCAATAATTGTTATTATTGTTAGCACATGGAGGAAGATAATAATGATATCAAAATCAGTTGCAATTGATGTCCTAAATGTTGCTTTGTCAACAGGTGGAGATTTTGCTGAAATATATATCGAAGAAAAAAATAGTTCGAATATAGTTGTTGAAAATGGCAAAGTTGAAACTGCAGGATCGTCATTGAGTTTTGGCGCTGGAATACGTATTTTGAATAAGTTTCAGAGCGTATATGGATATACTAACGATGTATCAAAAAAAGGATTACTGGCGTTAGCGGATTCCTTGTCCAAATCATATAAAGGTAAAAGAATTATCGAAGTCAATTCAATTAAAAAGGTACATGTTAAAAACATCTCAAAATTAGAACAACCATTAAGCGAAATAACAAAAGATGAAAAGATTAATTTGCTAAAACGTGGAGATAAAATTCTAAGAGAATATGATAAAAGAATAGTGAGGACACAAGTTGGTATTTCTTCATATAAACAAGAAACAACCATTTTCAATTCAAAAGGAAATGAATTCTGTGATTCAAAAGAAAGAGGAAGAATGTTCTTAATCGCTATTGCAAGCGAAAATGGACAAATTGAAACTTTCTTTGCGGGACCAGGAGCATCTAAGGGATTTGAATTCTTCACAAAAGATATCGATATTGAAAAAATGGCAAAAGATGTTGCGTCAAAAGCAATCTTAATGCTAGGAGCAAAAGAATGCCCAAGCGGAAAAATGCCAGTTGTGATAGGAAATGGCTTTGGTGGGGTTTTATTTCACGAAGCTTGTGGGCACTCCTTGGAGGGCACATCTGTTTCTAAAAAGATTTCAGTTTTTTCAAACTCATTAGGCAAACAAATTGCTTCGAATGTTGTCACCGCTATCGATGATGGTACAATTCCAAACGGATGGGGTAGTAATAATATTGATGACGAAGGCAATAAAACAGCAAAAAATATCTTGATTAAAGATGGCATTTGTACCAGTTTTCTTCTCGATGATTTCACGGGAAGAAGAATTGGATTACCGGGTAACGGAGCTTGCCGTCGACAAAGTTATAAGTATGAACCAACGTCAAGAATGTCTAATACTTACATAGCTGGTGGAAAATCTACCAGAGAAGAAATTATCAAAAGCGTAAAATTAGGCTTATATGCAGCGAGTCTCGGCGGTGGTCAAGTTGACCCTGCTACAGGAGAATTCAACTTTGCTTGTGAAGAGGCTTATATCATAAGAGATGGAAAAGTTTGCGAACCTGTAAAAGGCGCGATGCTTATTGGCAAGGGCAGCGAAGTATTATTGCATATCGATATGGTTGGAAATGATGTACAACGTGCCCAAGGCATGTGCGGTTCGGCAAGTGGTTCAATACCAGTAGATGTTGGCCAACCAACAATTCGTGTTAGCGAAATAACTGTTGGTGGGCGTGGAGGAGAATTAAAATGAATAGTAAAAAATTCTTTGAATTAGCAAAAAAGAAAGGGATTAGTGCCTCGTCATTAGTTTCATCATCCAATCACTCTTTATCATTCGGACTATTTCATGGCGAAATTGAAAACTATAGTCTAAGCAATTCTAAAAGTTTGACAGCGTGTGGTATTTATAATGATAAATTTGGTACAGTATCTTCTGAACTGGATGACAAATCAACACCAGAATTTTTAACAAATGAAATCATTGATATAGCAAAAGTAATCGAAAAAGCAGATAAGGCTATTATTTTTAAAGGCAGCAAGAAATATATAAAAAGAAACACTTATAACAAATCAATGGAACTTGTAAGTGTCGATCAAAGTTTAGCCAATCTATATGAAATCGAACGTAAAATTAAAGCATTTGATAAAAGAGTCAGCGAGATAGAAGAAGTCTCTTATTCCGAATCAAGCGACACCTTAGAACTGCTCAATTCATATGGTCTAAAGCTCAAGCAAAAAAGCAATTTATATTTTTATAGTGCGGCTGTTGTTGTCAAAGAAGGAGAAGAAATTAAAACTGGTTCATATCTATTCTTTTCTAATGATCCATCAAAATTAAACATCGATACATTCGTAAAGAAAACTGTTGAAGATGCGACAAATAAACTTCATGGTGTTAAATGTGAATCAAAGAAATACAAAACAATTCTAGGCCCTAAGGCGGCGGCTGCTCTTATCAGTTTTTATATAGCAAGCGCATCAAGCGAAGAAGTTCAAAAACACTCTTCATTCCTCGAAGGAAAATTAGAACAAAAAGTCGCAAGTAAAAAATTGACAATAACAGAAGAGCCTTTATTAAAAAATCTATTCTGTCGTTATTTTGATGATGAAGGCGTTGCAACATATTCGAAAAACGTAATTGAAAAGGGTGTTCTGAAAACATATTTTTACAATCTAGAAACCGCTCAACGCGAAGGAAAAGAAACAACTGGTAATGGCTATAGATCTGGAAGCAAAATTGGGATTGACACCGTAAATTTGGTTGTTAAAAAGGGAAGAAAAAGCGAAGAAGAAATCATGTCAGAATTAAAAGATGGCATTTATATTACCGAACTAAGCGGATTACACGCGGGTATGAATGCTCAATCTGGCAACTTCTCCCTCCAAGCCGAAGGTTTTATTATTCGTGATGGAAAAAAATCTGAACCGCTTAATATGATTACGGTTGCTGGAAACTTATTGAAAGTATTCGAAAGTGTTCGAGCTGTCGCAAATAATAGCGAATTACAATTATCGGGCGTAACAACTCCAAGTTTGCTCATTTCATCGCTATCCATTACAAGCGAATAAAGACAAGAAAAAAGTAGGAAATCTTTGCAAATCCTACTTTTTTTATGCAAAAATCAATTATTTTGTCTTGATGTATAATAGACCAATGGTTCCAAACCCACAATGAGATGAGATGACACAACCAGCTCGAGATTCGTGAATGCATTTTGGGTCAACATATTTAGAAACCGCATCAAAGAAATACTTTTTAATTTCAGGAGTAACACCAGCTGAAGTAATCATAATATGATCCATGTCAACATATGGCAAATCGTGTTTTAATTCAAAGACTTGCTCGTCAATTGCTTTTTGCATTTTTCCACGTGGTTTTTTATACACGATTAGAGAACCATCAACAACACGAATAATAGGATGAATGTGGAGCATTTTACCAAATAGACGCGCAGTCCCGCTACAACGACCACCTTTATATAGATAATCCAATGTTTCGACAGCGAACATTGCCACTACTTTTGAACTTAACTTTTGAACTTCATTATAAATTTGTTCCGCGCTTTTATTTTCATCACGTAGTTTGCAGCATTTCATTGCCAAGAGACCACTAGCGCTAGATAAATTATCCGAATTAATCGTATATATTCTATCTTCTCCCAATTCACGAGCGACTAATTTTGAAGATGTTACGGTTGCAGAAAGTTTTTCTCCGATACCAACAAACACGATGTCGTACCCTTTTTCTATCCATGGGCGATAAGCTTCAATAAATGTACCGGGTGATTCTGCGGAAGTTTTTGGAAGACGGCCATTTTTCTCTACCATCGCATACAGCTCATCTGGAAAAAGATCTACACAATCCTTATAAGTTTTGTCACCCTCAGAAACCAAAAGAGGGATCACATGAATATCAAATTTTTTATAATCCTCAAGATTAAGATCGATTGTGGAATCGGCAAATATGACAACTTTATTCATCTACTATCTCCTAGAAAGATTATAAATGGCTAATTTTTCTTTGTAAAGAAATGATAACAATCTTATAGATAACAATATTTCATTTCTAGCCTGTGATTATGTTGCTAAATCAATGATTCAAAAACAAAAAAAGATGTCTCCATTTAGTAGAAACATCTTTATTTGTTTTGTGATATGTCGTCTAATTTTTAAAAAGAGATGACCACAATTTTAACTTTATCGAAGAATTTTGATTATTTTTTCTCGACTAACGCATCGCGTATTTGAGTTAAAAGTTCTAGTTCTGTTGGCGCTGGTTTGCCAGGTTCAACTGGAACAGGTCTTTCTTCTGGGTGCTTAACGTAATATTCTTCTTTAAGTTTTGCATCAAGTTCTGCTCTTGTTTTCTTAACAGAGGCAGTAACTTTAACAATGATGAACAAAACAAGGGCGATGATTAAAAAACTGATAACAGCGTTGATAAGTGCGCCCCAATTAATTAAAGCAACACCATTGTAATAATATGTTCCACCATACTTGGTGTACATGCCTTGTTCAGTTGCACTCCAAGAATTTGTCGAAACAACATTAAGGAATTCAGAAACAGAATAAGAATCATTGTATCCAGCAGGAGCGTGCTGTGCAGCGCTAGCAGCTGGTAAAACAGTAACCAATCCACTTAATCCACCTGGAACACCCCACATACAAAGGCTTAGCAATATATTGACAGTCGCGGTGACAATTGCACCAAACGCACCGCCAATTACAACACCAACAGCAAGATCTAAAACGCTTCCTCGAGTGATAAACGCTTTAAACTCTTTTAAAAGTTTGTGCTCTTTTTTTGTTTTTGTCTTTTTAGCCATAAAAAATTACATCCTTTCCAAAGGAAATTATATACCAAAATACAAAAATTGGAAGAGACGAATTATTGTTGCTCGGTAGCCTTACCGATTTTCCAGTCAGAATGAACTTTTTTTATCAAATTCAGGCAATCAGTATATAATTCTTTTTCTACATTTATTCTTCCTTCAGGAGCTTTCTTAAGGCACTTAGAAAATTTATCATAGGCGTAATTTGTTTCGCCTTCAGAGTTTTCAATCAAACCTGAAACCGTTAAATAAGCGCGATCGCACTCAATCGTGCTTGCTTCAGAAAAGGCTTTCTTAGTATAAGAAGGCAATGAATTATAGTATTGTTCTACATCTTTTGGATTGTCCCCTTTTAAAAGCATGATGGAAACAATTTGTGCTTGCGCGGAATTATAGGTATCTGCATTAATGTTTTTTGGTGTCGCAACAATTAATTCAAGCGATTTGATGGCATTTGTGTAGTCCTTTTGGCCTAATTGTTGATAAACGCGAATTAAATCAACACGAGCAGTAAAATCAGTGATTTCATTGAAGAATGGAACAGTCTCGACAACGTTCCCTTCAAATTCAGCATATTCGACTTTTAACATCTCATTAAAAGCAACTTTGTTAACCGGTTTCCCAAGCAATGAAAGTCTATAACCATCATTCATAGAGTCTAATCGAACAGGAACATAGTTATATAAGATTACAATGCCACCTATACATGCAAACATAATCGCAGAGGCGAGTAACCACATAAGAGATTTTTTTACTTCAGGAATTGAACTGCTAACATAAACAGAAATGATAATTACAGCCACTATTTCAAGAATAAAAAATAAAATTGGAAACCAGCAATATGCTTTTGGGTTTGATGTTTCCTTTTTAGGAACAATTTTTGTCTCGCCAGTTAGTCCATCGAAACCTTTAAAGCCTAATTTCATCTTTCCATTTTTTCGATAAATAGCAAGTCCCATAATGTTGAACATTACAATTTTATATGAGCCAATTTTGGCTCCAAGAAAATGAGCTAATTCAATAAAAATAGAGGTAAAAATAATTGCGACAACTATAACAATAATTGCAAATAAGAAAGAATTGTTAAAAGGCATCATTGATTGTGCACTTAAAGTATTCATAATAGGCATGAGTACAGTAAAACCTATAATGATAGCTAATGCGATCATTATGGCATATACAACTAAACTAGCAATGTCTTCTTTTCTCATAAATATTCCTCCTAGAAACAGGACACGAGCATTTGCTCAAGTTCTTCTCTACTTAGCGGTTTAACACTATGGCCAACCACACGTGTTCCATTTAGTGTAATTTTGTCCGCGAGGATTTGAATGTCTTCTTGTGTAAATCCAAGTTGACGTAAGTTTGTTGACAAACCAAGTTCTTTAAAATACTCTTTTAATTTTCGTATACCAATGATAGCACTTTCTTCTTTGCTAGCAAAGTGAATGTCAAAAACAACACGTCCAAATTCAGCAAATTTATCAACATCATATTTAAAAACATATTCCATCCAAGCGGGAATTAAAACAGCTAAACCAGCACCATGTGCAATCATTGGCTTTGACCCACTCAAAGCATGCTCGATTTTGTGAATTGGCATCGACTGAATTTTTCCTAATGATGTTAGACCATTATGCGAATAAGAACTTGCAATCATTAAATTTGCTCTTGCATCGTAATCCATAGGGTTTGTTATGGCTATTTTGCCATTTACAATGACATTTTTTATTAAAGCCAACGCAAAATAATCACACAACATTTCTCCTTCGCTTTTTATAAAGAAACGTTCAAGAGAATGAGAAATAATATCAACAATCCCACACGCTGTTTGAAACTTATCAACAGTAAATGTAAGTTCTGGATTTTCAATTGCAAATTGTGGCCTAACAATGTCTGAATTAAACCCCTGTTTTAAGCCTGTAGAATCATCTGATATGACACATGATGATGATAGTTCTGAGCCGGAAGCGGAAATGGTTAGTACCACTCCAATCGGAAGAGCCTTCTTTGGCGTAGATTTGTATAGATTAAAGTCAAATGGATCGCCATCATAATAATATCCACAAGCAATTGATTTTGCGGTGTCGATAACAGACCCGCCACCAACAGCTAATATATAATCAACTTTTTCTTTTTTAGCGATAAATAGACTCGACATCACAAATGCTTTGGTTGGGTTTGGTCTAACACCAGAAACTTCAACAAAAGAGATATTTTCACGATTTAACGAGGCGACTATTCTAGAATAAATTCCTGTTTTCTTAATCGAACCGGTTCCATAAACAAGAAGAACTTTTTTTGCATTAAAAGAAGCTAGGATTTCGCCTACCTCTGTTTCTTTTCTTCGCCCAAAAATGATTTTTGTTGGCGATATGAAATTAAAATCTGTCATTTCTTTTTGTATTCACCTGAGGCATTTTTTGCTGCTAAAGCAACCGGCCCCTTAGCAAATATATGAAATTTACAAATCATCTCATCAGTATTGTATTTCTCTTCATGCTCGATATAATAGCAAAGTTCCGATGCAAAGGCAGATGCAAAAAATCGGGAAATAAGTCTTGCATCTTCTTGATCGATTCCAGACATACTATTAGAATTACGATATGCATGCATTAATTTAACGTAAATAATATCGTAAAAGAAGTCTTTTAATATAGAAGAAAGATTGGATTTCATTAAAATCTTAATATAAACACGATTTTTTTCAATGAATTCAAAGAGTTCCTTTGCAGCATCATCCCAAACAGTTCCACTATTAATAAATTCTTGTGACTTTTCCAAAAAAATGCTTTGAACTAAGTCATAGATGTCACGGTAATGATAATAAAATGTCTGTCGATTAATTCCACAATGTTCACAAAGATTGGTTACAGAAATTTTATCAACCGGAATAGAAAGAGATAGCTCTTTAATGCCGTTTTGTAATGCTTCCTCTGTTTTCATGAAAAAAAATCCCCTTTTATATATTAATGATTTATTTTGCTAATTTATTGGCTATTTTGGCTCCAAGAACAGCGTTATTCACCACGAGATGAATATTGGCCTCTAGCGAATCTCCTTTCGTTAATTCAACAATGGTTTTTAATAAAAATGGCGTGATATCTTTGCCATGAATACCCTGTTTATCAGCTTGTTTTAGAGCTTCATCGATGGCGGAATCAATGACTTTTTTGTCCATAGCAAATTCTTCAGGAATAGGATTTGAAATCAAAATGCCACCATGCAATTTTAAAGCACGTTTTTCTTTAATAATAGAAGCCGCTTCTTCTTCAGTATTGAAAGTATAGTCAACTCTTAAGCCAGAACTTCGAGTATAAAAGTCTGCTAGTTCTTTTGTTTTATAAGAAAGAACAGGGACGCCTCTAGTTTCCAAATACTCTAATGTCTTTGGCAAATCTAGAATTGCCTTTGCACCAGCGCAAACAACTGTGACATCAGTTTTTGCTAATTCTTCAAGGTCGGCCGAAATATCAAAATTTTTCTCGGCTCCTCTATGAACACCACCAATACCACCTGTCACAAAAATTTCAATTCCTGCCATACTCGCAATAATCATGGTTGCTGCAACAGTAGTAGCACCCCACATTTTTTGCGATGTAACTATAGGTAAATCACGTCGAGAAACTTTGCAAATCCCGCCTTTTTTTCCAAAAAGTTCAATTTGTTCCGGGGTCATGCCAACAATGATTTCACCATCTATAATTCCAATGGTTGCAGGTACTGCTCCATTGTCTATAATCGTTTTTTCAACTAACATCGCTGTCTGCACATTTTTTGGATATGGCATTCCATGAGATATGATTGTTGATTCCAATGCCACAACAGGTTTGCCCTCTTTTAGAGCCTCTTTGACTTTTTTGTTGATTATCATAATATTTTTCTCCTGTTAATAATATAAACTATTTTTCTAATAAAATAATCCAAAAAGAAATATAAAGGTGTGGCAATGAGCAGACAAAGGATAAGAAGCAAAAGCGGTACACCATTAAGAAGCGTATAATCAATGTCTAGCAACAAACCATTTAGAAACACTCCATCTATGACAAATGCTGTAATCCCTAAAAATAATAGGCAACAATATAAGACGATTCTGAAGGCATTAAATGGCCAACAGATTCTAAATAGAATAACATAGCTTAAAAATGTGAAACCAATAACTGAAATAGCCTGAGCAATAGCCTGAGCCGCTTTTGGATCAATAATGGACGAATTAATAGTGCAAAAAGTGTAAAAACAAACAACGGTTAAAATTTGAACAATCGCGGCAGGTATAGATTTCACCAAAATATTAAATAAGAAACTGCCTTTTAATGGTTCGTTGTTTGGTTGCAATGCTAAGAAAAAAGCGGCAATACCAATTGTTAATATTTCCCATACGTACATATTTCTAGTTGAAAACGGATAGACAGTTTTGGTATCAAACCAAGAACCTATTAAAAATATAATGGTCAAAGTGATGGCAAACATTGTTTTGACAAGGAAAAGCGAACTAGTTCTTTGAAGGTTGTTAATTACACGGCGACCCTCTTTCACGACTTTGGGTAGTGAAGAAAAATTTGAATCTAGAGAAACTAGATACGAAGCATCTTTTGCCGCATCAGAACCACGCGCCATAGCAATTGAACAATCGGCTTTTTTTAATGCGAGAATATCATTAACTCCATCGCCAGTCATCGCCACTACCATACCAGCAGCGTGAAGAGCATCAATTAATATCTCTTTTTGTTCAGGCGTAGTTCTTCCGAATACATCGTATTCCGTTGCCATCTTGAATGTTTCTTCTTTGGTCTTACCTTCTAGAGAAACATATTTGTCAGCACCATCAACACCCACTTCTTTAGCGATTTCGCTTACAGTAATTGGGTTATCCCCACTAATAATTTTGATTTTTACACCATTATCTTTAAACCATTTAATATTTTCGTAGGCGTCAACGCATATGTTGTCCTTAATAACAATTAAAGCTACTGCGGTTAAATCCTGTGGAATATGGTTTTCGACAATTGGCTTTTTCGAAGTAGCGACCAAAATTGTTCGATAACCTCTTTTTAAAAAATCATCGTTGGTTTGAGATACTTTTTTATCGAGAACTTTGCAAACAAATTCTGGCGCTCCAATAACAATCGTTTCGCCATTGTCTAAAGTTGCTGCCGAATACTTATTATCGCTCGAAAAAGCTATAACTTTTGTCGTTTTAATAGGGGTAAACTCACCAAAATAATTCATTAATGCCTTAGCAGTTGCATTTTCATCTTTTGTTCCTTGGATAAGAGAGTTTACTTCGACGCAAATCTTTGACTCATCTTTAGATGAAAAATATATAACATCTTTTACAGACATACTTCCATCGGTCAGGGTCCCAGTTTTATCGAGACATAAGACATTTACTCTAGCCAATGATTCAATGCAGTAAAGTTCCTGCACCAGCATTCTTCTCTTGGCCAAAGTTATAACACCTACGGCCAAAGTTAAAGAGGTCAACAAATACATTCCAGATGGAATCATGGCTACCATTGAGCCAGATATCGATTCAATGCTGCTTTGTATCGTGGCTTGATCGACAAATCCATTTCTAAAATAAGCGGTAACAATCATCGCTGTACCCAAAATTGTGACAATGATACATATAACTTTAAAAAGAATATTTGTCGACTTTAATATTTCTGACTTTGGTCTTTTAAAACTAGATGCGCTATTTTGCAACTCTTCAGCGAAATTTAAAGGTCCAATTTTAGTGACTTGAACATAGGCTGTACCACTCGTCACATATGATCCACCATATACGATACTGCCTTCTTTTTTTAAAACATCGACAGACTCACCTGTCAACATCGATTCGTTTGTTTTAACCACTCCATGAAGAACAACAGCATCTACAGGTATTTGGTTTCCCGCCTTAATCAACAAGACATCGTTAAAAACAATATCAGATGTAGAAACGATTACTTCTTTGCTATTTCTAATTACAATCGAATGGGGTTCTGTAATGATTTTTAATTTATCAGTCAATCGTCTTGCCCGTATGTCTTGAACCAAACCAATAGCGATATTAGCTATTAAGATAATTACAAAAAACATTCCAGAATACAATTCAGCAAAAGCCATAAAAATAGCAATAATAAAAAGAAGAATGTTGAAATAACTAAATAGGTTTGTAAAAAGAATTGATGCGTAAGTTTTATTAACGTGCCGCTTTGTCTTATTTATTAATCCTTTATCGACATATTGTTCTACTTGTTCGCTTGATAATCCATGTTTAAAGTCACATTGAATTTTTGGCTCTCTATCAATAGCCTGTTGAAGTGCAATTTTTTGTTTTATTTTGCGTTTCATTCGCTTCTCAACGCCTCAACCGGATCTTTCTTAGCGGCAAAACGTGATGGAATGAATCCGGCAATAAAGGTAAGAACTATTGAAATAGCAATCAAAACTAATGCGGCAATTGGGCTTAAATTAGCAATTTGACCTAAATTGTCATTAGGGAACATATTATTTAAAATTAAATTAACAGGGATGGATAAAAGATATGCGGCGGCAACTCCAATTACTCCTGCAATAAAACCTATGATGACACTTTCGGCTTGAAATAATCTCCCCACATCTTTTTTTCTTGCACCAATTGCTCTTAAAATACCGATTTCTTTAGTTCTTTCAATAACTGAAACATAAATAATAATGCCAGTCATAACGCTTGAAACAACTAATGAAATTGAGGCGAAAACAATTAAAACAGCTGAAATAACTTGAATCATTATCCCTATACTGTTTGTAATCGTTCCAACGATATCGGTATACAAAATTTGTTTAGAATCTTCTTTATCATTGTTATATGCATCTAGTTTCTCGATAACTTTTGCCTTAGTAGTCAATGAAAGAGGAAAAATTATAATGCTTGTAATTATCGAATATCCAAGAAAATAAACTATATAGTTTATTAAATCACTGTTGATTTGTTTAAAAGCGCTGGTGAGTTCTGAAGTAGACATATCCTTATAATTGCCTGATACAATTTGCTCATTTACAGGAAAGTCGACTCCAAATCTTTCTGATTGAGTCATGTAGGTTGAAATATTATTAGGATTTGTTGAACCATAATAGATATTCTCGCAGGTGATTGCCTTATTAACATCCGCCATTAGTGTGGCTGTATCTGATACATCGCCATTCATAATGTCGGTAATAGCTGTCGCAAAATTTGTCCACGCTTCTTCCGTACGAGGAATATACCAGTTATTCTTCATGTTTTTATTTATTTGACTATTAGAACAGTCAGAAGCAAATTGATCTTTTAATGAGGTGAGATAGCCAATACTAGATGGCATTAAATTAATATAAGTGTCTTGTTTCACACGAAGAACGCCAACTAAATGCAGTGTCGTGTAGTCGGTTCCTTCTTTCAAAGAAGCGTCGTTGTATAATTTGTTTAACGCGCCTTTATTATCATCATCGACATAAACATCGTCGTCTTTATATGCATATTTATAAATAGTCTTTGTAGATTCTTTTCTTACAATATCGTCAGCGGTTACATTTTTTCCACCTTTTAAAATAATTTTCGCAATAGTCTTATCTGTATCAATTTCATATGTCTGTTTCGTTTCTGAAGAAATTGGGTCGCCCATATAAACATCTGGTTTGTAGGCACGATATTCATGATTATATATATCTTGGAATGAGATAGTTTTAGTACTTGTTTCGGCGGTTTCAATTAAGCCAAGTTCAAAAAGAGTGGAAGCATAAACTTGATTGTACTTGTTTAGTATCAAAACAATCTCGTTTGATTGAGTGGGATATTTACCGTCTATTATTTCATACATGCTTTCCGTATATTTTTGATCACCATACATCTCGTGGAAAACAGTTCCAGGAAGAGCAGTCACACTGTTAAGAAGTCCAGATGCAGTTGAGGCTGATGTGTATTGTTTCACTTTAATAATTGAACTATCACTATTAACTTTTTTAGTGAGAATGTTGAAATCTAAACCTGCTCTATTATAAAGAATGCTGCCAGTCAGATTATCAGTTTGAAGTTGGTTGACATAATCAATATATTCTTTAGTGAAGTTGTTTCGATGCGCAATTGCCGTTGTTCCAACCGGATTATAAACACGCACCTGGTCATCGCTTGGGTATTCCTCGTATTCTGATTCGGATGTACTTGATAATGCTTTTGTCGTATATGGTTGGATAGTGATAGGTAACGACGCAGCGGTTTGAGTTTCAATGCCATCAACGTAATTTGTGAATCCATTTTGCATAGCAAGAACAAGAGCAACGCCAATAATTCCAAAAGAAGAAGCAACCGCAGTCAATGTTGTGCGCCCTTTTTTTGTCATTAAATTTTTTGCAGATGTTTTAATAGCTGACCAAAAAGACATGTTTGTTTTTCCACTAGTGGCCGTTGGCAAATGTTCTGTGTGTACAGCCATTGGAATATGATTTGAGTCAGATGTAATTTCGCCATCGTTCAACGTGATGATTCTAGTAGAATAGCGGTCAGCAATATCTTTGTTGTGAGTAACCATTATAACTAGCTTATCTTTGGATACTTCATTTAACAGGTCCATAACTTGAATGGATGTTTTAGAATCGAGTGCACCAGTAGGTTCATCAGCAAGAATTATATCTGGGTCGTTAACCAACGAACGGGCAATTGCAACTCTTTGCATTTGTCCACCTGACAACTGATTTGGTTTTTTATTAATAGCATCACCAAGACCAACTAGTTCAAGTACTTTTTTAGTTTTTTCCGCTCTTTCTTCTTTTTTTACACCTGTCAAAGTCAGAGACATTTGAACGTTTTCACTTATTGAAAGATGAGGAATCAGATTATAATTTTGAAAAACAAAACCAATTCGTCGATTTCGATAATAATCCCAATCTTTATCTTTAAAAGTTTTTGTCGAACGACCATCGATTAATAAATCACCATCAGTATAATGATCAAGTCCACCAATAATGTTTAAAAGCGTTGTCTTGCCACAGCCAGATGGGCCAAGGATAGAAACGAATCCGGTGTTTTCAAAAGTTAAACTGACATTATTTAAAGCACGGAATGGTTTCCCGTCGATATAGTAATCCTTTGAAATATTTGTTAACTCGAGCATATTTTAAGTCCTGATTTATAGTATACATTAAGTTGCTAAAGCAATATAGCAATATAATTTATTTGCGGCCACGTCTATTTGCAAAAAAAGTTTTCATGATATCACTACAATCGTTTTCTAGCACGCCGCCAACAATTATTGGGTGATGATTTAGTCCCTTTTGTTCAAACAAATTAAAAGAGCTTCCAAGAGCACCGCCTTTAGGATCTTTTGTCCCATAATAAACTTCGCTAATTCTTGATAACAAAATAGCTCCAGCACACATAGGACACGGCTCTACTGTAACATATAATTTAGCACCCACTAAACGCCAATTCGCTTGGGTTTTGCAGGCTTTTTGAATCGCAACCACTTCAGCGTGAAGCGTGGCATCACGTCCTTTTTCTCGTTTATTATACCCACGTGCGATAATCTTATTATTTAAAACAATAACAGCGCCAATGGGAACGTCGCCATTAGTTTCTGCTTTACGCGCTTGTTTCAGTGCTTCGAGCATAAATTTTTCATTTTGATTATATTTCTTTTTCATATAAATAAACCACCGCACATGAGCTTGTTACTTAAAGCTGCTACGTTCCCGTCCTGACCTGGTTCGTAATTTGCCCATCGCGATGGCATGACTATTATAACAAATTATCTTATTTAGCAATATCAAAGAAAAAAAGAAAACTCCAGGAAAGGAACTTGGAGTTTTCAAAATATAACGGGGAGGTCAATATTTATTTTTTAATAGGCTTCAGAATTTTAATACCACCCATAAAAGGAACAAGCACATCAGGAATCTTCACTGAACCATCCGCTTGCTGAAACTGTTCGACAATCGCTGGAAATACACGACTTGTAGCGAGACCAGAAGCATTTAAGGTGTGACAAAATTTAGTTTTGCCATCCTTGTCTTTATAGCGAATCATTCCGCGTCTTGCTTGATAATCGCGCGCATTGCTTGCGCTCGAAACTTCTTTAAATATATTCATGCTTGGGATATAAACTTCAATGTCGTATGTTCTAGCCATAGAATGTGAGCAATCGGCCGCGGCTAGTTTAGAAACTTGAAAGCATAGCCCTAATTGCTCGACAAGTTTAACAGCCTTACCAACCAATTCTTCAAATGCTTCATCAGAAGTATCTTCAGTAGTGTATTGAACCATCTCAACTTTGTTGAATTGATACCCTCTGATCATTCCTCTTTCTTCGGTGCGGTATGAACCGGCTTCCTTGCGGTAGCACGGAGTATAAGCAAAATATTTCTTAGGCAAATCTTCTTCTTTTAAAATTTCATTACGATGCAAATTAACAAGGGCAGTTTCTGCAGTCGGAAGAATGAATTTTCTTGGGGCAAGTCCTTCAAGCCAAAAAACATCTTCTTCAAATTTAGGAAATTGTCCCGCAACCAATCCTGACTCATAATTCAAAATATGCGGCGGCAAAATAAATTCATATCCATCTTTAAGATGTTCGCTAATAAAATAGTTTAAGATTGCCCACTCGAGACGTGCGCCAAGATTTGTATAAATCCAAGTCCCAGATCCAGATATTTTTGCAGCTCTTTGATAGTCGATTAAACCTAATGATTCACATAGTTCGACGTGATCTTTTGCTTTAAAATTAAATACTGGTTTTTCCCCATATGAATGGATGACTTTGTTATTTTCTTTTCCACCAGGAAGAAGATCCTCATCTGGTGTATTTGGCAAAACAACCAAGAAATCATATATTTCTTTTTCGATTTGTCCTAATCTTTCATCATCTTTTTTGTTGCTTTCAGCTAATTCTTTAACTCTTTTAAAAATTGAAGAAACGTCTTTGCCTTGCTTCTTCAAAATTGGCACGCTGCTAGACAATCTATTTTGATCCGCCTTGCATGATTCAACTTTTAAAAGGAGCGATTTTCTTTCATCGACTAATTTTAAAAGAGGGGTAAAATCTACCTCATAATTTTTTCTTTTCAATAAATCCTGGATTTTTTTAGGATCTTCAATAATTCTTTTGATGTCAATCATGTTTAATTTCCTCCGATTCATCAATAAGTTGTGTGTAATATTTTTTTAATAGTTTCCCGATTTCATATAAACTGTTTTTCTTTGCATCAGCATATGACTTATCTACCTTGGATGGAAGTTTATCACTAAGATATAAATGAATACAGTTAATCAATTCATCAACACTAGTAGCTGAATATGAATTTTCACTCGTCAAAAGAGATTCGTTTGAAATGGTTTTTTGATAAGTGATTATTTGGCATTTAGCAGCCATAGCATCTAGAATCGTCACCGAACTGCCTTTCCTTGGGCTGAGAGATAAATATATATCGGCATTCATCATTAATGAACGATATACATCATCATCAAGAATTTGGTTTAAGTAGACATTGGATGGGGTTCTGATTAGGATTTTCTTAATTCTTCTCGACAAAGAGAGATGCCTTTTTGATTGGCCAAGAAAGAAGAATTTTGCTTCTGGACATTTCTTAGCAATGTCGATAAACATATCAACTTCGTCTGGATTGTCATAGTCTGCAACGCTTACCACAATTCGATCTTTTTTATCAATTGAGAAGTAGCGAAAGAATATGTCTTTTTCAGCATCATTAATCGGCTGAAATCTTGAAATATTTACACCACTTGGAACAATTTCAATCGGACGAGTTATGCCTTGTTTTTGTAAGAACTGTTGAGCTTGTAATGATGGAACAAATATCATATTCACCTTATTTAGGACTCGAAGAGCCTTTGGAGATAAAGACTCTTCTTTGTCCTTGGTTATAATCATTCTCGCAGTAGGATCAGATTCACACATCAACGCAGATAAGACAACCGGTTTGTGAAGCTCGATAGTATCATTTATGACTGACTCATCATTAGCTGAAATAAAGTGGGCAATGTCATAGACATCTAACGCACTTTTAACATGCGTTATGCCCGCCAATTCACAAGCGCCTTTGAGATTTTTCCTTAATCTCATGGCTTCAAATACATCTTGGCTTTCGCTTGCTTTTGAGTAGATGAGCACTTTCATAAATTTATTCGTCTTTTCCTAATTCAGTTTCCTCAAATGGTTTTTCAGAAGATTTGGCCTCTTCGCCTTCTAAGTTCTCTTCAGCGCTTTGTGGCACATTTTCATCTTCAGGCACTTCTTCTTCGTGCGGAACAATAGCGATTGAAGAAACCTTTTGATTATCTTCTAACCGAATAACGCGGACACCTTGTGTGTTGCGTCCACTAATTTTTACTTGGGATAGCGGTATTCTGATAACAATTCCGCCAGCTGTAATAACCATTAAATCTTCATCACCATTAACAGCACGGACAGAAACTAATTTACCATTCTTCTGTGTAGTATTCACAGTAAGAACGCCTTTTGTTCCTCTTTTTGTCAAACGATAATCAGTGGCTTCAGACATCTTGCCATAGCCTTTTTGAGTGATGGCAAGAATCAAATGTCCTTCAAGAGAGGTTGTTGAAGCGACAACTTGTGAATCGCCATCAACGCTCATCCCTTTGACGCCGCTTGCTGTACGTCCCATAGGTCTAACATCTTTTTCATTAAAGCTAGCCATTTTGCCTTTATTAGAAGCTAAGCCAATAATGCATTCACCATTAGTGTGCTTGACATCAAGCAATTGATCTCCTTCTCGCAAACTAATAGCGATTTTTCCGTTTTGTCTAATGGACTCGTATTCAGAAATTTTTGTTCTTTTGACAATTCCACCTTTTGTTATGAAGAATAAGAAATTGTTTTCTCCATATTCATCCAGAGCAATAATGGACATGACTTTTTCTTCTTTATCTAAATTAAGAAGGTTTTGAACAGGGAATCCCTTGGAATTTCTATTGCTTTCAGGAACGACATATCCACGGAGTCTGTAAACCTTCCCAACATTGGTAAAAAATAGGAGATCTGTATGGGTTTTTGTGTGTAAAAGAATTGTCACAACATCATTTTCATTTGTAGACATTCCTTTAACTCCGCGACCGCCGCGATTCTGAGTTCTGAATGTATCCGTAGTAAGACGTTTAATATAGCCATTCTTTGTCAACGTAATAACAATCTCTTCTTCTGGGATTAGAGACTCGTCTTCAATCGTGGCTAAATCATTTGTGATTTCAGTTTTTCTTTCATCGCCATATTTGTTTTTGATTTCGGTCAATTCTTGAATGATGACATCAAGGACGTTTTGACGACTTGATAAGACCTTCTTGTAATAGAGAATATTCTTTTCGAGTTCAGATCTCTCATCGAGAAGTTTTTGTTTTTCTAGACCGGTTAATCTACGTAAAGTCATAGCTAAGATAGCTTGAGTTTGTAAATCATCTAGCCCATACTTTTCAGTCAACAATCTAGCTGCTTCTTCTGGTGTCGGAGCTTTTCTAATAAGTTCAATGACATCGTCGATAGCGTCGATTGCAGTTAATAAGCCAGTTACAATATGATCGCGAGCCTCATCTTTTTCAAGTAAAAATTGTGTTCTTCTTTCAACAACTTCAACTTGGAATTCAAGATATTTTTTAAGTACTTCAGTTATAGATAAAATTTTTGGTTCACCTTTATCTAGGCAAAGCATTATAACACCATAGCTAATTTGAAGTTGTGTGTGCTTATATAATTGATTCAGAATAACTTCAGGAATCATATCGTGTCTAATTTCAATTACAACACGAATTCCTTCTTTGTTAGACTCATCGCGAACATCGGTAATTCCTTCAATAATTTTATCTTTAACAAGCAGCGCAATTCCTTCAATCATTTTTGCTTTGTTAACTTGATAAGGAATTTCTGTAACAATGATTCTTTTCTTACCAGAGTCCATTTCTTCAATATGGGCTTTGCTTCGAATGTAGATTGTTCCAATTCCGGTTTCATATGCATCTTTAATACCATCACGGCCGAGAATCACACCACCTGTTGGAAAATCAGGACCAAACAAATAGTTGTTCATGATTTCAAGAGGGGTTATTTCTGGATTTTTTGCAACCGCAATAACTGCATCGATTGTTTCGCCAAGGTTATGAGTAGGAATATTTGTTGCCATACCTACTGCTATACCAGAGGAACCATTGACAAGTAAGTTAGGGAATCTTGAAGGTAACACTTCTGGCTCTTTTTCAGATCCATCGTAGTTATCAACAAAATTGACCGTGTTGTCATCGATATCTCTTACCATTTCGGTAGCAAGTTTTGCCATTCTTGCTTCGGTGTAACGCATAGCGGCTGGTTCATCGCCATCAATACTACCAAAGTTACCATGACCATCAACGAGCGTGTATCTCATTGAAAATGGTTGGGCTAAACGTGCAAGAGTCGAGTAAATAGCAGCATCACCATGTGGGTGATATTTGCCCATAACATCACCAACAATTCTTGCACACTTTTTATGAGGTGTGGTTGGCGACATGCCAGATTCATTCATACCAAAAATAATTCTTCTATGAACTGGTTTTAAACCATCTCTGACATCCGGGATGGCACGCGACACTATTACAGACATGGCATAATCTAGGAAACTGCTTTTAACAATTCCAGCCATATCGACATTGGTCAAACCCGGAACAATTCCAGATTCTATTTTTTGCATTTCTTCATCGCTGACAGGACCAGAAGATTTGCTTTCATCCGACTTCGTTTCTTCGGACTCTATTTTTTCATCTTTTTTATCTTCAAACATATTAATTCTCCTTTCCTATTAAATATCCAAATTCTTAACAAATATGGCGTTTTTGCTGATAAAATCCTTACGTGGATCAACATCATCACCCATTAATTCGCTAAGCGCTGTTTCAGCTTCAATCGCATCATCAATAGTCACCCTTAACATTTTTCTTGCTGATGGGTCCATTGTGGTTTCCCATAGTTGATGAGCATCCATTTCACCAAGACCTTTATAACGTTGGAAAGGATATCCCGACTTAAGTTGTAAGTCTTTCTTTAAAATCTCTAGTTGTTCATCGTTATAGCAATAGTATTGTTTCCCATGAACTTCAACTTTGTATAGAGGAGGTTGGGCAATATAGACATTGCCGTTTTCAATAAGAGGTTTCATAAAACGATAGAAGAATGTTAAAAGAAGTATTCTAATATGCGATCCATCAACATCAGCATCGGTCATAATAACAATTTTATTGTATCTAATATTTGCAACGTTAAATTCAGGACCAAAACCGGCTCCGATTGCGGTAATCATGTTTCCAATTTCACCATTTTCGAAAATTTTGTTTGGAGCTGCTTTTTCAACGTTTAGAATTTTTCCACGGAGTGGCAAAATAGCTTGTGTTACTCTATCTCTGCCATTTTTTGCAGAGCCACCGGCAGAATTACCTTCGACGATATATAATTCACATTTTTCTGGATCTTTGCTAGAACAATCAGCCAATTTCCCAGGAAGCGTTGTGATGTCGAGAGCGGTTTTTCTAACTTTTTCACGAGCCAATCTAGCAGCTAAACGAGCATTGCAAGCTAGAACAATCTTATCAAGAATTATTTTAGCAATTTTAGGATTCTCAAGAAGGAATCTATTCAATTGATCGCCAACGATGCTTGAAACAATTTTTCTAACTTCGGAATTGCCAAGCTTTGTTTTTGTTTGTCCTTCGTATTGTGGATCTGGATGCTTGACAGAAATAATTGCTGTTAAGCCTTCACAAATATCATCAGTCGAAAGGTTTTCATCATTATCCTTAAGAAATTTAAATTGTCTTGCATAATCATTCATCACTCTATTAATCGCAAGGCGGAAGCCTTCTTCGTGAGTGCCACCTTCGTGAGTGTGGATATTATTACAGAATGAATAGACATTTGGCGAGTATGAGTCGTTATATTGCAATGCAACCTCAACAAACACCACTTCTTCTTTTCCACTGAGAAATTTAACTTTTTCGCGACCAGAACAATAAATAATATCATCCATAATTGGGATTTTATTTTTATTTATGTATTTAACATATTCTTTAATTCCACCCTCATAGCAGAATTCTTCTTTAACGGGAATGTCACCACGATCATCGATTACATCGATAGTAACACCGCCATTCAAATATGCCATTTGGCGCAATCTATCTCTAATAATGTCAAAGCTAAACTCTGTGCTTTCTGTAAATATTGTGTCATCTGGTTTGAATGTAACTATTGTCCCTGTGTCAGAGGCATCGCCAACACGGACAAGATGTCCGATTGGTTTTCCACCACGACCAAATTTTAAATAGTAATCTCCACCATCTTTATGAACATTTACTTCAAGCCATTCAGACAAAGCGTTTACAACAGAAGCACCAACACCATGTAAACCACCTGAAACCTTATATCCTCCACCTTCGCCGAATTTTCCTCCAGCATGAAGAATGGTATAAACAGTTTCTACACCGGACAAGCCAGTCTTTTCTACAACATCAACTGGTATACCACGACCATTATCAATAACAGTAATTGTGTTGCCCTTATTGATTTTGCAAATAATTTTAGTGCAATAACCAGCAAGCGCTTCATCAATTGAGTTATCAACAATTTCCCACACGAGGTGGTGCAATCCTGGTGATGAGGTTGTACCAATATACATACCTGGACGTTTGCGTACAGCTTCAAGCCCTTCAAGTACTTGGATGTTAGTAGCGGTGTAACGAGCATCCGCTCTTTCGAGATCTTTTTCGCTTTCGGTGCTATCTACAGCGCTGATCTCCATCCCATCATTCTTTTCTTCTTCCATTAAGAGTTCCTCCTTATAATCTTATGGTTTATCACGTCGTAATACGACGCTTTTAAATTTTTTGACTGTGTGGTAGTGATAAACACTTGTTGGAACTTTTCCAAGAACAGCATGAGATATTCACAACGTTCTTCATCTAGTTCTGACATAATGTCATCGAGAACTACGACAGGTTTTTTCTCGCTTTCTTTAATTAAGAAATATGGCGCAAGTTTTAGCGAGAGAATCGCAACTCTGTTTTCTCCTTGAGACCCATCAACCGCAATATTGTGGTAATTCAAGGTCATTGAGATATCTTCGCGATGGGGTCCAACACTTGTCACCTTTTTCTTCAAATCGCTCTCCAGGGCCCTGTTATAAGCGTTTGAGGCGTTATCCTTATATCCTTCTCCTTCTTGAACAAATGGATTGTAGAGAATTTCGATTTCAGCTTCTTTCATGGATAACGATTGAAAGATTTTACCTATGATTTTGTTGATTTCCTTTATATAATGCGCACGCACGCGCACGATTGGCTCGGCAGCCATAATCAACTGCTCAGTCAATATTGCAAGATGATTAGTGTCGACATCAACACTCTTTAGAAGATCGTTGCGCTGTTTTAGTATTTTTTCATAACGCATCATTTCTTCTAGATAAATAGGCGATTGCTTAGCGATACTAACATCAAGAAATCTTCTTCTCACAGATGGCGAATCTCGAAAAAACAAGACATCTTTCGGTTCAAACACAATTACATTGATAAGTTTAGCAAGGTCAGAAAGTTTTTGAATTTTTTTGCCGTTGTATAGAACACTTTTTCCGTTTGGAGTAATAACTATAGACAACTCTTTCTTTAGACCACCTTCGTCGATTTTAGCATCGATTCTTGCATACTTCTCATCGTGTTTGATGAGATCAGCATCATCCACCGACCTAAACGATTTTGCTAATGACAAGTAATGAATTGCTTCAACAACATTGGTCTTGCCGGCGCCGTTTGGGCCACAGAGGATGTTTATTTTTTCGTCAAAGTCTACATTTGCAGAACTGTATGAACGAAAATTCGTCAAGGATAGAGATTTAATCAGCATGTGCCTTTATTGTGATTTCCAGGCCATTGCAGACAATTTTATCTTCCGGATATAATTTTCTACCTCGCCTGTTGTCTGAAACGCCATTAACGCTAACAACAGCGGTTTTGAGATATTCCTTGGCTTGGCCTCCTGATGCAATAACATTTGCAATCTTTAGAACTTGGCCAAGAGTAATGTACTCAGTTGAAATAGAAACTTCTTTTGTTTTTTTGTCCATAAAAAGCGCAATCTCTTTTCCTTGAAACTATTTTATCATAGATAAAAAGAAAAGGGAATATAATTATTCCCTTATTTTTGTATCATCCGAAAGTGGTTGTTTTTGACTTAATAGGCACGAATAGGCGTTACCAATTGAATGACTGTGGCATCTTCGTCATTTCTAATAACAAACGGCTTCATTTCGCCTATAAACGCCAATGTAACATCTTCGCTTTTTATAGCTTTTATCGCCGAAATAACATACGAGCTATTGAAGCACACCTCAAGTCTTTCACCTGAATATTGGAAAGTCGATATGCTTTCGTTGGCCGAACCCGTAAATGATGATTTTGATGAAATTTCAACAGCATCTTCCGTCATGGTTAATTTAATAGCGCTATCTTTTTCACCAGCAATTAACGCCACGCGCTCCATCGCATTAACCAATTCAAGAGCATTGGCCTCCAAGAAATAGTTAAAATTCTTCGGAACAATGTTCTTGGTGTTTGGATAATCTCCGTTGATCAAAGTAGTAGAAACGGTGATGCTACCAAAAACAAACGTCGCCTTCTTTTCGTTTACTGCAACATGAACACTTTTTTCGGTTTCGAACATTCTGGTGATGTCGATAAATGTTTTTGCAGAAATATTGGCAACAAGATGATCTGTGACATCAATAGGAAGCTCTTTTTTAGCCATTCTTGCAGAGTCTGTAGCGGTGGCAGAAAGAACTCCTTCTGAAATCTCAATATTTAGAGCCTTAAGAATAGGTCTTTGATCTTTCATAGAAGCAGCAAATGCTGTTTGATCGACAATTGATGTTAGTACAGCGCAATCAATATCAAACTGAACGCCATCTAAATCCAGATTAATGTCTGGATATTCTTCAGGTCGAATAGAGTTAAGCTGGAACGATGATTTGCCATCGCTGATTTGAATAATTGTGTCATCAACAACTTCTAAAGTTATTTCGTTACCTTCAACACATCTTGCAATGTCGGTAATTATTTTGCTGCCAACAAGAGCGTCACCTTTTGAAGCATTACGAATAATCTCGGTATCACCAATTTTATAAGGAATGACGGTTTGAATAGTGATTTCACCACTACTCCCAACAATGACCAATCCTCTGGTTTCAATTGATAATTTTAAATTTGTCAAAATTGGTATTGGGGATTTTGATATGACGGCCTTAGCCGCAATATTTAATCCTTTTACAAAACTTTCTTTACTGATTGTGAATCTCATGTCTTTTGTACCTCTTCTATTTGATTTGTTTTTTGTTTATAAATAATTAATAACAACAATAAGCAAGGTGAATTTGGTGGATAACTATTTCTAACCTTTTGTTTATTTCTACAATAATTTTATCATATCTGCTCATTTTTTTGTATATCTTTTATTGTAAAATAAATAATCAACTTTTTAATCTCTTTTTCAATTCATCAACCGCCATTTGAAGTGCGGTATCTGTTTTCAACGCTTTTTCCACTTTTTCCACACCGTTAATCACCGTTGAGTGATCCTTACCGCCAAATGTTTGACCTATCTTCGCGTACGACACGTCGAGCATGGTTCTAATTAAATACATAGCTATATGCCTAGGGAGAGTAACTTGATTTGGTCTAGCCTTTCCGGTCAATTGATAAGGTGATAGATTATAATAATCGGAAACAACATTAACAATTTTTGTTTCGCTCAACTTTGTTTTTGCTTCTTTTACGTCGATTTCGTTTTGTACAGCCTCCATTGCAGTATCTAAGTCAATGTGTTGTACTTGCTTGATGTTGGTTGTGTAGAAAATTAAGCGATTCAACGCGCCCTCTAAGTCTCTTACATTTCTAGAAAATTTTTCAGCAAAAAAACTTAATACAGATTCATCAAAGAAAGATAATGGTAAATTTAATGAATTAATTTTTAACTTTAAAATATCTATGCATGTGTTGTAGTCGGGCGATTTAATATTGATAGATAATCCAGCATTAAAACGAGATATTAGACGCGCTTCAAGATCTTGCAACTCATTAGGATGTTTATCGCTCGTTATAACAACTTGTTTGCCAACATTTATCATACTTGAAAAAATGGTAAAAAACATATCAGAAGTGCCATGTTTTCCGCTTAAATATTGAATGTCATCAATCAGCAAAACATCTACTCCTTTAAAGAAAGCTCTGAGGTCTTCACCCTCTTGTTCACCCCTAACATATTTGACATATTCATCAAAAAATTCCTGAGCTGGCAAATACAAAACCACCTTACCAGGGGCGTTTTCTTTTACGTAGTTTCCAATCGCATTAAGAAGATGTGTTTTTCCTAAACCAGACTGCGAATATAAGAAAAGTGGATTATACATTTTTCCCAGGTTGGAAGCAATCATAAGAGCGGCTTGATAAGCTTCTCTATTAGAAGGGCCGACAACAAAGTTGTCAAAGGTAAGTTTTTGATTTATATAAATGTCTGCAAAAAACTTTGGCCTTTCAACAACTTCGACTTTTGCGGTTTTGATATCTTCCGCCTGAATAAACTTTACTTTATAGTCAGATTCGGTACACTCTCTAACGGCAGCGGTAATTAAGTCTATATATTTTTTTCCAAGTAAATCAACAGCAAGAGCAGAGTTCACTACAACGATCATGGTGTTACCATCTATACTATGAAGATATGATTCGCTTAAAAATGAATCAAAAACCCTTTGGTCATCAAATCTTTCATTGATTTTATCAAGTATTCTTTCCCAAAGTTTTGCAATTTCCACTACCTGATTAGCCATAAAACGTACCTCTTTTTTATCAAAAAAATAATAACATATCCACCATTGTCTTTCACTAAAAAAAGGCATCAAAAAAAGTTTTCCACCATTTTGCAATTAAAAATAAAGAAATAGCCTAATTTTTTCACAATCCACAATTTTGTTTGGTGGATAACTTGTTGATAAATATTTTTTCTCCACCAGATGAAAACTTTGTGAATATTTATACACGTTAAAATAATTTATCCACAATGAAAAAAAGTCAGATTGACACAACGTTTATTATATGTTTTAAACATGCTTATTTTATGAATCCACTATGCTGTTAATTTTTAATTTTTATCCACTTTTGTATCATTTTTTGATTATTTATGTTGTTTTGGCTGTGCAAAACTCGTGATATCTTTTTCTTTTAATTTTATTGTACGCGTGTAGATAATAATTGACATTTAGTTATTATAAATAATATAATTCTTTCGCGTATATATTTTATAGGAGCGCTCGTTTATGAAAAGAACATATCAACCAAGCAACAGACATCGTAAATCTACTCATGGGTTTAGATCAAGAATGTCCACAGCTAATGGCCGCAAGGTCCTTGCTGCTCGTCGTGCAAAAGGCAGAGTCACACTTTCTGTCTAATTTAGGTATTTAAATGAGAGTCGAAAATAGAATTAAAAAACAGGCCGACTTCCAAAATGTGCTAAATTTTGGTTCTAGAATTAGATGTGATGAATATTCTATTTCATTTCAAAAAAATGAATTTGGACTCGTTCGAGTCGGTGTTTCTATTCCTACTAAAAGCGGAAATGCTGTGGTTAGAAATAAAATCAAACGACAAATCAAAGCTATGCTCGCCTCATTTCTCCCTTTAGATTTTTCTTACGATATCGTGATTATCCCAAGAAAAAACTATAAAATTAAAAATTTTGAACATAATAAACAAGCTTTGCTTGAATTATTAAAACAAACAGGAGTTACCACTAAGTGAAAAAAGGACTAAAAGCGTTATTAGGAATTGTTACTCTCGGTTTTGCCGCAATTTTGGTGAGCAGTTGTACTGCATCTTTTTGCTCGCCTATTGATCAAGCTAGAATGATGTACCCTTATGAACAAGGCGTTTCTCATTATTGCGTTAATGATGGTAAAACTTATACAGATCCTAATGATAGCAACGTTGAATTAAGTATTGAAAATGTGGAAGGCTATCCTAATCTTTATCGAACTGTTTCACTACACTATTCAACGAAACTTACCTGGATTGTCGAAAATCAAGCTGTTTCAAGTTCCTTTACATCTCCATCCATAAATTATTGGAAAAAAATGGATGTTAAGACACTTGATGCCGCGTTTGACAGGTTTAATGAAGAACAATCCGAATCAAATAAAATTACAAAATCTGGTGTAGATGCTGAATTTGTAACAAAAACGCTTTTGCCAAATTATGGTTATCTTAAATTTTTCGGACCAAATACAGATTCTGGTGTTTGGGTAAACTGGGACACTTGGACTAATGATTTAAAATCTGAAATTGGAATTGAACAAACTCCAAACAAAGATTTTACAACTTTGTATCAAAATAGAATGAATGCATCGATATCATCTTCAAAAGCTTGCATTGCAACGCAAGAAGGCTATTACGGAGCTTATGGGGATAACGATGCGGATAAGACAAGCGTTTATATTCAATCTAAGGATTACGGATACGCTTGGAGCAAAGGATTTATCGAAGGATTACTTGTTTATCCTGTTGCTTATTTAGTTGACACTTTCGCAATGGCATTTGGATTCTCATTAACATCCGCTTCTGCCTTGCCACAAATTTTCGCTATTTTGCTTGTCACATTAATTGTCAGAGGATTCTTAATGATTATTTCGTTTAAATCCACCTTAGGACAACAAAAAATGACTTTGTTACAACCGGAATTAGCAAAGATTCAGCAAAAATATCCAAATTCAAATACAAACACCGCACAAAAACAGCGTCTTGCTCAAGAACAAATGGCTCTTTATAAAAAGAATAAAATTAATCCTTTGTCATCTATCATCGTTTTGATTGTACAATTCCCGTTATTTATTGCTGTCTGGGGCGCTATGACAGGTTCAGCTGTTTTGTCATCAGGCTCTTTGCTGGGCATGAGATTGAGCGATGGTATTAGTTCCATTTTAATTAATTATATTGCTACTGGTGGATTTACCGCCAATGTTGGTGGTTGGTGGACAGCCCTTGTACTATTCATTTTAATGGCTGGTATGCAATTTTTATCAATGAAATTGCCAACATTTATCCAAAAATATAAAAGCAAAAATGTCGTCAAAACATCTAAGAATCCTGCTCAAGATAAACAAGCAAAGACCATGAAATGGGTTAGCAATATTATGCTTGTTGCTATTATTATCATGGGCTTATCTTTACCATCTGCAATGGGTGTATATTGGTTAGTAGGTGCCATAATTTCAATTTTGCAGACCGTTATTGTCCAACTAGTAATGTCTTATTCTGCTAAGAAGAAAAAATATAAATAATAAAGGAGATTATATATGAAAACTTATACTGCAAAAACAGTTGATGACGCAATCAAACAAGCTTGTGAAGAACTCGGCATCGAAGAAGCTCAATTATTGTTTGAAGTTGAGGATGAAAAGAAAGGTTTGTTTAGCAAAAAAGCAACCATTAACGTTTATGAAATGTCTGATGTGGTTGAATATGCTAAAGAATACGTGCTAAACACCGTTATTGCTTTAGGGTTAACCGCGGAAGCAACAGTTGTTCTACAAGACGATATTATTAGAATAACAATTAATAGTGATCATAACCCAATTCTTATTGGCAAAAACGGAAGAACACTCCAAGCACTCAATGAATTAGCAAAATTAGCTGTTAATAGCAAATTTAAAAGAAGATTTAGAATTCTTCTAGATGTCAATGATTACAAAAACGCTAAATATAGTCGTATCATTAGAAACGCTAGAATTGTTGCCAAACAAGTTCAAAAATCAAAAGTTGATGTAAAACTTGATCCTATGACACCAGATGAGAGACGAGTTGTTCACAATGCATTAAGTGAGTTTTCTCATATTAAGACCGAATCTGAAGGAAACGGTCAAGACCGTGCAATTGTAATTAAATACATTGATTAACTATTAGGGGGCTATTAAACGGCCCCTTTTCAAAAGGAAAATATATGGAAGATACAATTGTTGCCATTGCAACCGCTCCAATAAAAAGTGCCCTTGCCATCGTAAGAGTTTCTGGCGATGATTCTTTAAATGTTGTATCGAATATATTTTCTAAAGATCTGCGGAACGTTATAACTACTACTGTTTTTGTTGGTTCAATTCAAACCAACGAAGAACAAGTTGACGAAGTCGTTCTTATTGCATATAAAGCCCCACACTCTTTTACAGGTGAAGACAGCGTTGAAATCATTTGTCATGGCTCAATTTTAATCGCCAACAAAATACTTGAACTATTAATTAAGCATGGAGCGAGATTGGCCGCTAATGGCGAATACTCATCTCGCGCTTTCTTGAACAATAAGATAGATCTGGTTCAAGCTGAAGCAATTAACGACACAATTAATGCTACAACAAAAGAAGCGCAATCTTTATCTATGAAAGCCTTAACTGGTGAAGCCTCTGATTTACTTTCGCCTATTGATGAATCTCTTGCAGCTCTATTGGCCAACATTGAAGCTAGTATTGACTACCCAGAAGAAACTGATATCGAAGTGGCTACAAAAGAAGAAATAATTAAGATTTGCAAGGAAAATGATGCAAAAATTGCATCTTTAGTCATCTCTGGAAAACAGGGAAGAATTATCAAAGACGGTATTAAATTAGCTATTGTTGGGAAACCAAATGTTGGTAAGTCATCACTGTTAAATGCATTGATTAAGCAAGACAAGGCAATTGTTACTGATATTCCTGGCACCACCCGTGATTTGGTTGAAGGCGATTTCTCATATAAAGGAATCGTTTATCACGCTATTGATACCGCCGGTCTTCATGATGCGATAGACAAAATAGAAAGAATTGGCATTGATAAGACTATGGAGTGCGCAAGCAATTCTGATGTTGTTGCTGTTATTTTAAATGAAGGCGATTCAATTGAAGAATTTAGTAACCTCATAAAAAACAAAAAGTATTTAATTGTTTATAATAAGTCTGACCTTTTGACTAAAAAAGATAGCAATAGAATATATATTTCAGCTTTAAAGAAGGACATTAACTCATTTTTAGAAGCTTTAAATGCTTTAGTGGGTGTTTCTAACGATGTTTTCAATCATGCATCTTTATGCAATTCAAGGCAAATTGGATTACTTGAAAAAGCTCGCATCAATTTACAAGAAGCATTACGTGATGCTGAGAATAACGCAACACTAGATATTCTTTTTGTAAATATTATGGCCGCTTATCAGAATCTAAACGAAATACTTCATGGTGGAGGAACGATTGTGGATCTAGACAAAGAAATATTCTCTAGATTTTGCGTTGGGAAATAATGATTGATACTCACTGCCACTTAAATCAAGAAGATTTGTATCCACATATTAATCAATTAATAAGTGATGCAATAAAAAACGGCGTTAAAACTTTTTTAGTAGTTGGTTGGGATGTTGATTCATCTAAGCTTGCTGTTAAGATTGCCGAGCAATATGATTTTGTATATGCAGGAGTTGGAATTCATCCAACAGACTCTTTAAAATCAACCGAAAAAGATTACCTTGAAATAGAAAAACTGTTGACCAATCATCGCGTTATCGCTTTAGGGGAAATTGGCCTGGATTTTTATTGGAATAAACTAGACAGCGAAAAAGCATTGCAAAAAAAGAATTTTGTCAAGCAAATTGAGTTGGCGAACAAATATAAAAAACCTGTCTTAATTCATTCTCGCGACGCTAGTCAAGAGACGCTTGAAATTTTACAGCAAAACATCCCACTTTTTGGTGGGATTATGCATTGCTATTCAGCAAGTGCCCAAATGACTAAACAATTTATGGATATTGGAATGTATATTTCGCTTGGAGGAACTGTTACTTTTAAGAATGCCAAAAACCCAAAAGAAGTAGCAAGAATTGTTCCGTTAGATAGATTATTTGTCGAAACAGATTCCCCTTATCTATCTCCCGAACCAAATCGTGGAAAACAAAACACTCCAGCGAACGTTATTTTTGTTGCCTCTGAAATAGCAAAAATCCGCAATGTTTCTTTAGAAACAATCGAAAAAGCAACAGATGAAAATTTTGAAAGACTATTCCACGTGAAAACAAAATGAAAAAGAATATAAATGCGATAATAGTCGTCGAAGGTAAAAGCGATTTAGCATTTATCGGTGAGTTTTTAAATTGTGAAATTGTATGTACTAATGGGACATCTATTCCACGTGAAACTATTGACTACTTGAAAGAGGCTTCTAAAACACGAGATATTATCGTATTAACTGACCCCGATTATCCTGGTTTAGCAATTAGAAAAATCCTTGATGAAAACATTTCAGGTTTAAAACATGCCTTTGTACGAAAAGAAGTCTCAATTAAGCACCATAAAGTAGGCGTTGCTGAATCTACAAAAAATGAAGTAATTAATGCTATTGAAAACATTCCATCTAATAAAACTGGTGAAACTGGCCACCTTTCGGTATCTGATTTATTTGAACTTCACCTTTCTGGATGTTCCAATTCTTGTAAAATTAGGAAATGTGTTTCAGAACATTTTCATTTAGGATATGTGAATTCCAAAACTATGATAAAAAGATTAAACCAGTTAAATATATCTTATAATGATCTTGAGAAATATATAAAAAATGGAATCAAATAAATATTTTGACACAATAAAATCGTTAAAATTCCTTGCTCAAAAAGAATTAGGGCAAAATTTTCTTGTTGATAGCGCAGTTTGTCAAGCAATTATCGATTCTATAGATATTCGAACAACGGACAACGTTTTAGAAATTGGTTGTGGCTTTGGATCGCTTTCTTATTTTTTACTTAAAAAAGCAAATCAATGTACTTTAATTGATGTTGACCAAAAAATGGTAGATTTTGTAAAAGAAAATAATAATCTTTCCGCTCATCAGGATGTTATCAACTGCAATATTTTTAAAATGAATTTAGATGGATATACAAAAGTTGTTGGGAATTTGCCTTATTACATAACAACCAGCATATTAGAAAAAGTCTTGCTAGAATCCTCTGAGAAACTTATTAAATGCATTTTCATGATTCAAAAAGATGTGTACCCAAGGCTGGTTGCAAAACCAAACGAAGATGATTATGGTCCGCTATCTATTTTAATTTCCTATATTGGGTCAACAGAGAAGATTTTATCTGTTTCATGTCACAGCTTTGTCCCACAGCCACACGTTGATTCGTTGGTTTTTTCTCTAAACCTAATCAACCATGACGGGTTTCGTGCTGATCTCTATGAAACGTGTAAAAAACTCTTTCTTTATAGAAGAAAAACTATATACAACAATCTTAAAGCATTGACAAATAATCAAGAAAAAGCTCATGAAATTTTAAAAATATGTAGTATTTCAGAAAACTCTAGACCCGAGCAATTGTCCTTGAACGACTTTGTTGCAGTTACAAAACAATTGCATAATACTTATAAATAAGTAAAATTAGAATTGTTAGGAGCAATATGTACATCAAATCATTTGCAAAAGTCAATGTCGCGCTTAATATATTAGGTCTAAGAGAAGATGGATTCCATGACTTAGATATGGTTATGCTTCCTCTTGAACTATGTGATTCTATTGAGATAGAAGTTGTGCCAAATGCCCATGATACGTTTATTACTTGTGATGAAGTGTCTGTTACTGGTGGGAAGTACAATTTAGCGCAAATTGCTGTTAATAAGGCGCGTGAAAAATTCAAATTTAAAGAAAATTTCGACATAAACATCCACAAAGAAATCCCAATCTCTGCTGGATTAGGCGGAGGAAGTTCAAATGCTGCCGCTGTTTTAATGGCCATTATCCATTTATTGAAACTAAATCCAACTAGAGATGAATTAATTGAATTAGCTAAATCTGTTGGCTCCGATGTTCCATTTTTCTTATTTAATAAACCATCTAGGGTTGGTGGAGTTGGGGATATCGTCGAGGCCATTCCAATCAAAGTTAAATATGAAGTTTTGATTGTAAAACCAGAGGCTGGTTTATCAACGAAGGCCGTTTATGAAAAATCAAATGAAAAACCATATCAGAACTGCGATATAAACGCTGTTATTCAAGCTTTGAGTACTGGTGACGACAATCTTTTAGCAAGCAGCATCGGAAATTCTCTGGAGACTGCAGCAACAGAATTATTACCAGAAATTAAAGATATCGAAAAAAGTTTGAAAGATGGTGGCTTTAAAATTGTTCTAATGACGGGTTCAGGAAGTTCTGTTTTCGCATTCTCAAGAGATCATCATGCGATAACTAAAGCAGCTAAGAAATACGAAAAAATGGGTTATGAAGTGGTAGAAACTAAATTGTTGTAAAAAGGAGTTTATATGAAAACATACGCAATTATTTTAGCCGCAGGCAAAGGGACAAGAATGAAATCTTTGCTTGCTGATAAGTCTAAAGTCAGTTTTGAAATATTGGGAGTGCCTCTTGTTCAGCATGTTTTAAATTCTTTAAAGCCAATTAATCCATCAGAAAAAGTGGTTGTTGTTGGTTTTGGTGGAGAAACAACAACAAAAATTGTAGGTGAACAAGCGAAAATTGTGTGGCAAAAGGAACAAAAAGGTACCGGACACGCAGTTAAACAAGCTGCTCCAATTTTGGAAGGTAAAGAAGGATGTACCATAGTTTTGTGTGGTGATACCCCTCTGCTAAAAAGTGAAACGCTTCAAAAATTAATCGATGATCATATTGCATCTAAGTCTTCTTTAACAGTTATGTCTGCTAAAGTTCCAAATCCACATGGATATGGTCGCATAGTTAGAAAAAAAGATGGTTCAGTTGAACGAATATGTGAACAAGCTGATGCAAATAAAGAAATTGATGCCATTGATGAAGTGAATACAGGTGTTTGTGTTTTTGATAACATCCTTTTATTTAAGTATTTAAATAATTTAAAACCAACTAATGCCCAAGGCGAATATTATTTAACAGATTTAATTAAAATGTTTGTTGATGATGGTCTTCGAGTTGGTGTTTCTCTTATGTCCGATTATCATGAAATGCTTGGAATTAATGATAGACGTCAACTAGCGGAAGCTCTTGCCATTATGAAACGAAATATTAATAATTCTTTGATGATTTCTGGTGTGACTATTGTCGACCCAGAAAATACATATATTGGTCCCTATGTTAAAGTAGGGCAAGATACGATGATTTTACCAGGATGCTACATCGTTGGCGAAACAACTATTGGTTGCTTTAATGAAATAGGACCAAGCACTTATTTAAACAATATGAAAATTGGCGACTCTAACAAACTGATTTGTTCGCATCTAATTGATTCATCAATTGGAAACGACAATAACATTGGTCCATATGCTCGTATGAGGGGTCATGTAAATATTGAAAATCATGTTAAAGTAGGCAATTTTGTCGAATTAAAGGGTGTTACTATTCATGATGGTGCAAAGATGGCTCATTTATCATATTTAGGTGATTCCGAAATAGGAGAAAGAACTAATATTGGTTGTGGAACCATTATTGCTAATTATGATGGCGTTAATAAGTTTAAATCAAAAATCGGGGACGATGTTTTTGTTGGATCTGGAACGACCATCATTTCGCCTGTTATCATCGAAGATGATGCTTTTATTGCTGCTGGCTCAACCATTAACCACGATGTTAAAAAAGATGATATGGCAATTGCTCGAGCGAGACAAGAAAATAAACCTGGATACGCGAAAGTGTTAAGAACTAAAGCGTTGGAAAAGAGTAAAAAATAATGTTATTTATTGATACTTATGGGAAAAATATTTATATTGACGACCAAATAGTTGGTTATATTACTCGCGATGGCGACATGTTTATAAGTGGACACAAATTTGCGTGCCTTGAAGATAATGGCGAAATGTACAAAGATGATGCCTTCATCGGTTACATCGATGATATAGGTGACATATATTTCAACAACAAATGTGTTGGGCATGTAAATTCTAATAATGATTTGATATTTAAAAATTCTTGGCTTTCTAAATAAAAATCCTTGCAAAAGTTCACTAAAAATAAAAAACGTCTAATTTATTAACTAGACGTTTTTTGTTATAATCGTAAAATTGCTTATTTAGACTTTTTAGCCTTGATAGCAGCTTGTGCAGCAGCTAATCTTGCAACTGGAACACGGAATGGTGAGCAGCTGACATAGTCTAAGCCTGCATTATTGAAGAACTCAATTGATAATGGATCTCCACCATGTTCACCACAGACTCCAACATGCAATTCGGAATTTGCTGCGCGACCATCTGTGACGGCCATTTTAATAAGTTTACCGACACCTTTTTGGTCAACAGTTTGGAAAGGATCTTGTTCAAAAATCTTCTTTGCGTAATAATCAGGCAAGAATTTCCCAGCATCATCACGCGAGAAACCATAAGTCATTTGGGTTAAGTCGTTAGTTCCAAAGCTGAAGAATGCGGCTTCTTTACCAATTTCGCCAGCAAGTAATGCAGCTCTTGGAATTTCAATCATCGTGCCAACTTTATAGTTAAGTTTTTCGCCAGAAGCCTTGATCAATTTATCAGCTTCTTCACAAATGATTTCTTTAACATACAAGAATTCCTTAACATCTAGAGTTAGTGGAATCATGATTTCTGGAGTGAGAGGTTTTTTGAGATCTTTTTGCGCTTTTAATGCAGCCTCGATGATAGCGCGTGCTTGCATACGTCCGATTTCTGGATAAGAAACATCAAGACGGCAACCACGATGACCCATCATTGGGTTGAATTCGTGCAAATAATCAATTCTTTCTCTAACATGCTCTTCTGTCATATTTAAAGCCTTTGCAAGTTCTTGAATCTTGTCGGCTTCTTGAGGTAAAAATTCATGTAGTGGTGGATCAAGTAAACGAACGTTGACATTCATTCCATTCATCGCCATATATAATCCATAGAAGTCATCGCGTTGATATGGGAGAAGTTCTTCTAGAGCAGCCTCTCTTCCTTCAACTGTTTCAGAAAGAATCATCTTTCTCATGTGGAATATTCTATCTGGATTAAAGAACATGTGTTCTGTACGGCAAAGACCGATACCTTCAGCACCGAATTTTGCTGCAACTTGAGCATCTCTTGGAGTATCAGCATTTGTACGAACGTGTAAACGTCTATACTTATCTGCTAATTTCATAATACGAGCAAAGTAACCGGATAATTCAGCATCAACTTTTTTGATGTTTCCGATATAAACTAAGCCAGTAGAACCATCGATAGAGATGACATCTTTATCAGTTAATGTTTTGCCATTAATAATGACAATACGTTTTTCTTCATCGATAACAGCATCGCCACATCCTGCTACGCAGCATTTTCCCATACCACGAGCAACAACGGCAGCGTGCGATGTCATACCGCCACGTTTGGTAAGAATACCTTCCGCAGCAACCATTCCATCGATATCTTCTGGTGAAGTTTCAGCACGAACAAGAACGACTTTTTCGCCTTTAGCATGCCTTTCTTTTGCTTCTTTTGCATCAAATGCAATTTTGCCAGTTGCGGCACCAGGTGAAGCTGGTAATCCCTTAGCATCTTCTTTAAGTTTTTTCAATTCGCTTGGATCAAAAGTTGGATGGAGCAATGAATCCAATGATTTTGGTTCAACTCTTAATACAGCTTCTTCTTCGGTAATTAGACCTTCATCAAGTAAATCGCAAGCAATCTTTAGAGCAGCTGCTGCTGTTCTTTTACCATTACGAGTTTGTAGGAAATAAAGTTTTTCATCCTCAACGGTGAATTCCATATCCTGCATATCTTTATAATGTGCTTCCATCATTTTGATGGTTTTGATGAATTGTTCATAAACTTTTGGCATTCTTTTTTGTAACTCTTCAATATGAAGAGGGGTGCGAATACCTGCAACAACATCTTCGCCTTGAGCATTAGGCAAATACTCTGCGAAAACTTTGTTTTCTCCTGTAGATGGTGAACGTGAGAACGCAACACCAGTACCGGATTTTTCACCCTTGTTACCAAATGCCATTGATTGGACATTAACAGCGGTTCCCCATTCATAAGGAATGTTGTTCATTTGTCTATATGAGTTGGCACGATCGTTATCCCATGAACGGAATACGGCGGTAACTGCTTCAATTAATTGAACTTTAGGATCAACTGGGAATTCTTCTTTAAATTTCTTTAAATAATAATCCTTATATTTTTTTACGAGCTCTTTTAGTTCCTCTGTTGTAACCTCAGTATCAAGTTTATAGCCTTTTTTCTTTTTGATATCTTCAAGCATTGCATCCATTTCGTCTCTTTTAATACCTTTAGCGATATTGGTGAACATTAGGATGAAACGACGATAGCTATCAAATGCAAATCTTTCATTTCCTGTTTCTTTTGCTAATGCAGCAACTGTGACGTCATTCAATCCAAGATTGAGAATTGTGTCCATCATGCCTGGCATAGAAATGCGTGCCCCAGAACGTACGCTGACAAGTAGTGGATTATGGGCTCCACCAAAGTTTTTACCTGTTTCTTTTTCGATAACTGCAACTGCGTTGTAGATATCGTTGATCAAGTAATCTGGAAGTTTTTTCCCACTTTTGTAATAAAGTGTGCAAGCATCTGTGGTGATAGTGAAACCCTGTGGAATTGGGACTCCAATGTGGGTCATTTCGGCCAAGCCTGCGCCTTTTCCTCCAAGAAGCTCTTTGCCTAAACCATATGCTTCTTTGAAGTTATAGACATATTGTTTTGCCATTTTATAACCTCCTATAAATGACTTGAGATATTTGATTGATTTATAAATCAATAAACACTCGCGTAAAAAATAATATCATAGATATTGATAAAGAATAAAGAAAAACATAATGTAACCGCTATCTAATTGCACAAAATCGGATTAATTAAATTCGCTTTTATATGTTATATTTATCTCATAAGAGGTTTTGTTCATGAAAGAACCATTAATGCTTACAATCGATTTTGGTACTCAATCTGTTAGAGTTGCTTTGTTCAATAAAAAAGGAGAAACTGTTGCTTTAGAAAAAAAGCAGTACGAACCAGCCTATTTTTCAACCGCTCCTGGCTATGCTGAACAGAATCCTAGATATTATTTTGATTGTATGTGCGAATGTGGATTAAGACTTAAAGAACATAATCCTGAATTATTAAAAGATGCTATAGGTGTTTCTATGACTTGTTTTAGAGATACGGCAGTACTTTTGGATTGCGAAATGAATGTCATAAGGCCATCAATTTTGTGGCTTGATCAACGACAAGCAGAAGTTAAAGAAAAATTGCCATTTCTTAGCAGAGCGGCATTCAAACTTGTTGGCATGACAGACACTATTATATTAAATAGAAAAAGAACTATTGCGCACTGGATTCGAGAAAATGAGCCTCAGAATTGGAAAAAAGTATATAAATACGTTTCTATATCAACATATTTTAACTATTTATTAACAGGCCAGTTAAAAGATTCTCCATCAAATCAAGCTGGACATTATCCAATCGATTTTAAAAATCGTTGTTGGTATAAATCAGACAAAAATCTTAAAGGTCAAATATTTGGGATTTCTCATGATAAATTATGCACATTAATTCCGGTTGGAAATATAATAGCTTTAATTTCTAAAAATGCATCAGAACTGACTGGAATTCCAGTAAATCTTCCACTTTTCTCTGTTGGTTCAGATAAAAGTTGCGAGACACTGGGCACCGGCGTATTGGATGATGATATTGGCTCAATATCTTATGGAACGGCTTCGACTATCGAAGTTACAACAAAAAAATACCACGACTCCGAAAAATTTCTTCCGGCGTACCCTTCCTGTATTCCAAATTATTACAACATGGATGTTCAGATTTATCGCGGATACTGGATGTTGAATTGGTTTGTTGATCAATTTAGTGGGGCATCTGTTGAAAATACTATCCAAAAAGTTGTTGTTTTAAAGGAAATGAATGAAAAAATGCTTTCAATTGCCCCTGGTTCTGATGGTCTTGTTTTGCAGCCGTATTGGGGTCCAGGTCTTAGTAGACCTCTTGCAAAAGGCGCGATTATTGGCTTTAGTGATGTTCACACCAAAGAGCATCTATACCGTGCCATAGTTGAAGGAATTGCCTACGCTTTAAGAGAGGCACTCGAAGGTTTTGAAAAAACGCTTCACAAAAAAGTAAAACAATTAATGATTTCTGGAGGCGGTTCGCAAAGCGATGCTGTATGCCAAATAACTGCGGATATATTTGGCTTGCCAATTTCACGTGTTCAAACATTTGAAACTTCAAGTTTAGGAGCTGCAATTGCTGGCTTTCTAGCAGCTAAAGAATTTGATTCCCCACAAGAAGCTGTTTCGAAAATGGTTCGTACGACATCAACATTTGAACCAAATATGAAAGCGCACAAAAGATACGACTACCTTTTTTATAATGCTTATTTGAAAATGTATCCTAATTTAAAAGATATATATAAAAATATAAAAGAATATGGGAAAACAAAGAATAATTAAGATTCGCTCTCTTGATTAGCTAGCGGATTCCGACCTAAGAATTGCGAATTATATAAGTCGGCATAGAAACCTTTTTGTTTTAATAGTTCCTCGTGTGTTCCAGTTTCAACAATTTGGCCCTTTTTCATAACAATAATCATTTTGGCATTTTTAATTGTGGACAAACGATGCGCGATAACAAAACTTGTTTTGCCTTCCATCATCTTGCTCATCGCATCTTGAATTGATTGCTCTGTTCTTGTATCAACGCTCGATGTTGCTTCATCAAGAATGAGAATTTTTGGACGCGAAACTATTGCTCTCGCAATGGTAATTAATTGTCTTTGTCCTTGAGAAATATTGGTTCCATCTTCATTTAACATAAAGTTATAGCCATCGGGTAGTGTTTCAATAAAATGATGCGCATGAGCTTTTTTAGCTGCGTCAATTATTTCTTCGTCTGTGGCATCTTCACAACCATATTTGATGTTATCTTTAATAGTACCTTCAAATAACCAAGTATCTTGTAATACCATTCCGACTGCGCCACGTAGAGATTTTCTTGTGTATTCTTTAATGTTATGTCCATCTAAAATTATTTCGCCAGAATCGGTTTCGTAAAATCTCATTAATAGATTAACAATAGTGGTTTTTCCGGCACCTGTTGGACCAACTATGGCAATGCTATCTCCAGGTTTAACATGCAAATTGAAATCTTGAATTAATGGTTTATCAGAAGTATAAGAGAAATAAACATTATTAATATCGATATTGCCTTTAATTTCATCTTCGCTTTTTATTGCATCCGGTGAATCTGGAACAAACTCTTTCTCATCAAGTAGAGCAAAAATTCTTTCGGCTGAAGCCATTACAGACTGAATAGTTCCACTTATTTCTCCAATTTGTTGGAAAGGTGTTTGGAACAACTGCATGAATAAGAAGAAGGCCACCATGTTGCCAATATTCCCTGAAAGGCCACCAACAACCGAAACGGCAACGAACCCTAGGTTATTAACAAAACGCATCGAAGGAAATATAAATCCGGAAAGCCATTGTGAAACGCGATCTGATTTCGCCATAGATGTATTAATGTTGTCAAATTGGTTATAAACATCATCCTCTTTGTTGAATAATTTAATGATTCTATGACCACTATAAGTCTCTTCAATAACTGTATTTAGATTGCCAAGTTTTGTACGATAAATAGCGAATTGTTTACGTGAATTTATAGCAAGAACTGCCACAATTATAATTGTAAGTGGTAATGTTGAAAATGCCACAAGAGACAATTGCCATGAAACAATTAGCATTGCAACTATTACGCCAATAAATTGAGCGATACTTAAAACAGACTGGTTAACTATGCTACTTAAATTTCTAGAGATATTGTCGACGTCATTTGTTCCTCTTGATAAAGTTTCGCCATATGCATTTTTATCAAAATACGAAAGTGGCATTTTGTCTAATTTCACTTTAATTTCTTTTCTCATTTCATAGGCATATGTGGCAGAAATCTTTACTACAATAAAGTTTGCGATCCATCCAAGCAAGGCTGACGCAATGTATAAAATCATCATCAACCCAAATGATTGGAGAAGACGCGACCAGTCAACGGTAATTAATATCGTCCCGCTTTCCTGTATGGTAGATATCAAATAACTCGTTGAAAAATCATTTAAAACATTTCTAAGAATAATTGGAGAAATAATTGAAAGAATTGCTGAGCATATTAGAATTATGATAACTATAATAAAACGTGGCAATTCAGGCTTAAAATGCGCGATTAATCTTTTTAATGTTGGTTTAAAATTAGTTTTTTTCTTTTTCTTGTTTATTTGATTGCCGCGTGACATTATTCGTTACCTCCTTCCGCTTTTAAAATTTGTTTTGTCATGTTAATTGTTTTTTGAATTTCATCTTTGTCTAGTTGAGAGAAGACAATTTCTTTATACACTTCACAAGTGTGTAAAAGTTCAGAGTGTGTTCCTTGCCCAACGATTTTTCCTTCGTTCAAAACGATAATATTGTCGGAATCGATAATTGTTGAAACGCGTTGCGCGACGATTATCACCGTTGATTCTTTTGTATATTCTTTTAGCGCTGTTCTCAACTTAATATCTGTTTTAAAATCTAATGCAGAGAAGGAATCATCAAAAATATATACTTCAGGCTTTTTGACTAGCGCTCTAGCGATTGCAAGTCTCTGTTTTTGACCACCAGAGAAGTTTTTGCCGCCTTGTGAAACTTCTGAATTTATCCCATTGCTCGTTTTGCTAATAAAGTGTTCAGATTGTGCGACTTGAATTGCGGTTTTAATTTCTTCATCGGTTGCATTTGGGTTACCAAAAAGCATATTTTCTTTTATCGTTCCTTTGAATAGCAATGCTTGCTGAGGGACAAAGCCAATTTTGTTTCTTAAGTCTTTTTGTGAGTAATTTCTAACGTCGATGTTATCCACCATAACGCTTCCTGAACTTACATCGAAAAAGCGTGGTATTAAATTAATGACAGAAGATTTTCCGCTGCCAGTTGAACCAATGATTGCTGTCACGCTTCCGGGGACTGTTTTAAATGAAATATTTTGAAGAGTTGGTAATGAAGCATCTGGGAAAGTAAATGTGACATTTTTAAATTCTACAACGCCTTTAATTTTGGTATTAGGATCAATTGGATTTTCTGGGTCAACAATGGCGTTTTTAGTATCAAGAATTTCATTAATTCTTTTGGCACACGTGGTAGCTCTTGGAATCATAATTAACAAGAAAGAAAGCATCAGAAAAGCCATCATTATTTGCATTGCGTATTGTGCCGACGCTATAACATTCGCAAGGTTGGATAGGTCTGGTGCGGTTTGAGCTTTTGGATCAAAAACCATATTATTTACTAAACTAAATCCATAAAAGTATATCCCGATGAATGTTAAATTAAACAGAATATTTATAATCGGATCTGCCAGACTCATTACACGGCCAACTTTGACAATCATTTTTTCCATGTCACGATTAGCATTATTGAATTTTTCAGTCTCCGTTTCTTCTTGATTAAAAGCTCTTATTACTCTAACTCCCGTTAATGATTCTCTTAACACAAGCGTAACTCTATCTGTTGCTTCTTGTATCTTTTTAAATAGTGGTCCAGCGAATACTAAAAGGACGATAACCAAAATAATTATAATTGGTATCGAGATAGCAATTATCAATGCTAAACGTGCATCTTTTGTAACAATCATTATTATTGCTACAACCAAAGTTACTGGCGAAATAATCATTATTCTTAGACCAAAGCCAACCAGTTGTTGAACTTGTTCAACGTCGTTTGTGGTTCTTGTAATCAAAGATGCAGTTCCGAATTTTTCATACTCCCCAATTGAAAATGAATTAACCTTTTTAAATATATCGCCACGGATTGCCTTGCCAAAAGACGAACTCAAAGATGATGTTGTCAAGGAAACGATTACTGCTGTTAAAAGCACCGCAGCTGAAATAATAATCATATATATTCCAACAATCCATATATCGCCGCTTGTATTTCCGGTTAACTGGACAAATGGAACAAAATATTCTAGACCCGATATGTTTTGTAAAGGATAATTTGCGCTTCCTTGTGCTTCGGTAACTATAGAAGCGATTTTGCTCATGCAGTCAGGCAACAGAAGTGTAAGATACGCTTGGATAACAAGAAAAATAGTAATGATAACAATCTTCCACCAATGTGGTTTTAAATAACGTGCCAGTTTAATCATTAGTAAACGACCTTTTTATAAAATAAATTTAAAATAACATTTACATCAGGAGTTATATATTCTTTAGCAGTTGTGAACATTCTAGAGTAAGAAAGCCCACTAAAAATCGCGAAGAACATTCGTGCGTATTCCGTTGGATTTCCACCCGCGATGTCGCCTTCTTTTTGACCACGTGTGACAAGATCGCTTATGAGTTCAATTCTATCAAGTTTTGTAGCGGTTTGTTTTGCAACTGCTGGTCGTGTTTTTTGCAAATGAATATTTAAAAACAAGTGAAAATAATACGAATCATCGCTATCGCTTTGAAGCAATGTGATCCAATACGTTGCAATTTCTTTGAGTGCATCTATTGCCAGCATTTGAGAATAATCTTTTACTATTTTATTTTTATTCATTAAATTCAGTCGTTTTATTAATTCTTTCATCACTTCTTCTTTATCTTTGAAATAATGATAAAACAGTCCATGAGAGCAATTCATTTCTTTTGCAATGTCATCAACGCTTACAGAATCATATCCACGAACTGAAAATAGTTTTAAAGCAGTGCTTAAAATAGTCTCTCGTCTATTATCTTTTATAGCTTGATTTTGTTCTTTAAGCCTTGGCATAGTTGATTCTCGCTGTTCTTTACTAATTTTCAATTAGTTAAACAATTATAACGAGAATAAAAATCTATTACAATAACAATGTTAAATAATTACTAATTCTTTATTTCGTCGCTGTTTTTGTGCCTTAAATTGTTATATATTATGATGACTTTGGGTTCCAAAAAATTGACTAAATAATAAATACCAATACCTGCTCCCGCTCCCAAAATTGCTCCAGCCAGAACATCTGTTGGCCAATGCACACATAAATAGACACGAGAGAAAGCAACCAATGTGGCAAAGATTAAAGCACCAATGCCAACCTTTTTGTGGTACATGAAAATAATGACAGCACATCCGATACTGGACATTGTGTGACCTGATACAAACGACTGCTTATCAGGAACTCCCCAAAGACCAAAAACTAGGCCATTTCCATCATTCAATGAAAACATTTTCTGAACGTATACAAATAAATCGTAGGCCATATTTCCGCTTTGTGTATTCATATAGTCAAGATAGTAAAAAGGTCTTGATCTATCGGCGATGTTTTTGATTAATAAATTATTAACTACTTCGACAGTCAACAACAAAAGAATCATTGCAACTCCGGTTTTACGCCAGTTTTTGAAAAAAAGCATTACAACTGAAGCAATAATCCAAATTAACCCTATATCGCAAGCTAATGAGATAAACAAAAATACATAATCAACCCAAGTGCCATGCCAATTGGCATTAATCCACCACAAAAAATCTAATTCCCAATCGAAATGCCAATAATTATAACCTGGTGCTGGATTCATTCTTTTCTCCTTCTGCAATTATTGATTTCTTTTCATCTTCTTTTTTTGCGAAAACATAAATCAAATATGAGCCGACAACGCCAACTATCAATAAAACGCCAGCAACGATAAATTCCCATATCTGAACGCCGTGTTCGTAGTATTTCCATGTCTCCTGATTTAAATAAATTGCGGCTAACGAACCTAGAATAAAACCTAAAATTCCATAGAAAGTAATAGTTCTATGCTTGCTAAGCATGTAGGCCATGAGTTTTGAAAATAAGAAAAAGCCAACTAAAACGCCAAGAGCTAAACAGCACAATAAACCTAGTCCTGTCAATACATCCATTGAATTGTCAAATATTTTGCTAGGGATATTAATGATAGGAGTGTAAAAACCTATCACAAGTAAAAGCAACGACCCTGATATACCTGGGATGATGAGTGCAAATGATGCGAGCATTCCAACGGGGATAAGCAAAAGAAAAAGCCACCAAGGATGTTCATCAAATAAATTTTGAACATCATAACCACCACATTTGTAAAACAATATAGAAACAACGCCCATTGCAACAGCGACAACGCATGTGATTATTGCGACAATAATATATGATACTTTTGGTTTTCCACCAACTCTTACTTCATCAATAATGCTTGGAGAACCACCAATAATCAAGCCAGCAAATAAAGTCATAATTGCAAATAAAAAATAGTCGGTTGCAAGTTTCATTGCAAACCACATTGGGATTATTGCAATAATACAGCCTAAAGCGATAGGCAAAAGAGTTATAAACGATTTACCAAATTGTTTGAAAAGTTTACTTACAGCATTGACAATTGTGTCGTAGCATTTAAGCAAAACAGCAGCGGTTCCGCCACTAACTCCAGGAATTACAGCAGCAATGCCAATCCCCATACCTTTTATGAAACTTATTAGCCAATTTTCAAATTTGTTTTTCTTCATATATACAATTATACACAAAGAACAAAAAATAAATACTTTATAAAAGTTATAATAGAAAACATGTGATATAATCCAATTTAGGTTAATATGAAATTAATAGTTGGTTTAGGTAATCCTGGCAAAGAATATGAGATGACTCGTCATAATATGGGTTATCGTGTTTTGGATTTTTTATCTAAGAAAGAAAAAATAGATATCGATAATAATGATTTCCATGGCGTCTATGGCAAAGGGCAAATTGCTGGTGAACAAGTAATTTTGCTTAAGCCTGAGACTTTTATGAATTTATCAGGCCAATCAGTTTTTGAAATAGTTCAATTTTTCAAAATTCAAACTGAAGATATAATAGTTATTTTTGATGACATGGCTCTTGTTCCTGGCAAGATTAGACTTCGCGAGAAAGGTTCTAGCGGTGGTCACAAAGGAATACAAAGCGTTATTGATTTTTTAAAAACTGAAGAAATAAAAAGGATACGAGTGGGCATAGGCGAACCATCTTTTGATCCAATTAATTATGTCTTAGGTAAAGTTAACAAAGAAGACCAAAAGCTTACTGATGAGTCCATTGAAAAGGCTGCTGCTGCGCTCATTGATTATCTTCAACATGATTTTCATCATGCGATGAGCCAGTATAATTGAGGTGGTATTATTGAACGATTTAATTAGACTTATCCAAAAATCTTCTGCGATGACCCCCCTCGATGAGAAAAAGGGTGTTTTTGTCGTTGATGACACAATAGGAATCAGTCTTCTTTTATCTGCTTTTTTCGAAAAAAAACCTAAGAATTGCATAGTTTTTGCTTCTAATTTATATAATGCTCAGCAAATTTTTGACTGTCTTTCTGACTTTTTGGATGATGGGTCAGTTTTGCTTTTTCCTAGCGATGAATTGTTAAGGAGTGAAACTTTAACATCATCTAAAGAATTGCTTTCCCAGAGACTATATGTAATGGGAAAACTTTTTGATAAAAAGCCGAAGATTGTTATTGTTCATCCGTCTTCAGCTTTGAGATTTTTGCCACCGGTCAATGAATTTAAAGATCGCATTGTCAAATTGTCTATTGGTTCAACGATGGAATTAAGCGACTTAAAAAAGAAATTGCTGTGTAGCGGTTATTCTCTTGTTTCTAAAATTGATCAAACGTTACAATTTGCTTCTCGTGGCGATATTTTGGATATTTTCTCGGTTAATTATGACAATCCAATCCGTATTGAATTTTTTGATAACCAAATCGAATCGATTAAATTTTTTGATATTGCATCACAAGAATCAAATGTTAGTGTTGAGTCTATTGAAATATTTCCGGCATCAGATATGTTATTTAACAATCACGAAATATTAGCTCTCGAAAAAGATGGTTTTTCACAAATAAGTAAGGATTGTGAGATTCTTGGTTCCCTCAAAGGAGAAGTATTAAAAAATACTTTTGAAAACGATATTCAATCGATAAAAGATTATACCTACAAACCTTCATTATATAAGTATTATGGGTACGCAAAGGATGCTTGCAGTTCGATAATTGATTATGCCCAGCCAGATCTTGTTGTTGTTGCTAACAAAAAACAACTTGAAGAATCTTGTAAATTAATTAGTGATGAAGCAAGGGATTTTCTTGACGAATTGTTTAGTGATGGCAAAAGCATCTCGCACCTTGAATTATTTAGCAATGTTGGCGATGTTCTGAAACCAAAAATAAATATTGTCTATGGTATTTCCTACTCTGATGGAATAACTCCATATCAGTTCGTTACAAGACCAATTGTGTATTCTGGTACGAGTGTTTCTCAAATTGAGCCAACGTTGTTTTCATACATCGGCCATTCTGACAAAGTGATAATTGCCTTATCTAATCCTCAACAAGTGAATGTTGTAACTCAAATTTTAAAAGATAAAGAAATAGCCTATGACAAACTTGATAGTCTCTCACTTCCTAAAAACAATGTTGGCGTATTAATTAAAACCATGAAAGAAGGTTTTGAATTGCCAGAACTTTCTATCAGTGTCATTTCTAGTGCGGAATTATTCGGTCAACAATATCATAATGCAAGATTCTCATCCAGATTTAAAGAAGCTACTATTCTTAAATCATATGATGAACTTGAGCCAGGTGATTATGTTGTGCATGAGTATCATGGTATTGGACAATTTTTGGATATTAAAACTCTTGAAGTTGATGGTGTCCATAGAGATTTTCTTCATATAGCATATGCAGGGAGTGATGTTTTATATGTGCCACTCGCTCAATTTAAACTTGTTAGAAAATATGCGGGTCGAGAAGGTTCATCTCCAAAATTAAGCCACCTAAATAGTGGAGAATGGGAAAAGAAAAAAACCAGGATTAAAGAAAGAGTAAACGAACTTGCTCAAAAACTTAGTGCATTGTACCAAGAAAGAGCAACGATTCCCGGATATGCTTTTTCTAAAGATGATGAACTTCAACAAATGTTTGAGAATAGTTTTGAATACGAGTTGACTGATGATCAAAAATTGGCAATTGAAGAAATTAAAAAAGACATGGAAGCCCCTCATCCAATGGATAGGCTTTTATGTGGAGATGTTGGTTTTGGTAAAACCGAAGTTGCATTTACGGCCGCTTTTAAAGCCATTGATAATGGCAAGCAAGTAGCAATACTTTGCCCAACAACCTTGTTGGCGAGGCAACATTACGAAGTAGCACTTAAACGTTTTGCGGAATTTGGCGTTAGAATTGCTATTTTTTCTCGGTTAGTGCCGCCATCAATCCAAAAGCAATATCAGAAACAAATCGAAAATGGCGAGATTAATTTAATAATTGGAACGCATCGCCTTCTTTCAAAGCAAATACGTTTTAAAGATTTGGGATTATTGATTGTGGATGAAGAACAAAGATTTGGAGTCGAACAAAAAGAAAGAATTAAAGAGATGAAATCAAATGTTGATGTTTTGACTTTGACCGCGACGCCGATACCAAGGACGCTTCAAATGTCACTTGTTGGTTTGCGTCAATTTTCTCAAATCAATACTGCGCCAAAAAACAGAAATTCCATACAAACATACGTAATTCCTCACAAAGATGAGGTGATAAAAGAACTAATTGAGCGCGAACTATCAAGAAATGGTCAAGTGTTTTACATTTATAATAAAGTTATTAATATTCGTGGAATAGCAAGTCGACTTCAAACCATGATTAAAGGAGCTAGAATAGGCGTTGTTCATGGCCAAATGGAGCGTGACGAAATTGAAGATGTAATGATGAAATTTTATTCAGGCGAATTAAATGTGCTTGTTTGTACTTCGATTGTTGAAAATGGAATCGATATTCAAAATGCAAATATGATTATTGTAGAAGATGCAGACACATTTGGCTTGGCGCAACTATATCAAATCAAAGGTCGCGTTGGGCGTGGTGATAGAATCGCTTATGCCTACTTGCTTTATCGCGAGCAAAAAGTATTAAATCAAAATGCTCAAAAAAGGTTAAAGGCGATACAAGAATTTACTGAACTTGGTAGTGGATACAAAATTGCTCAACGAGATTTAATGATTCGTGGCGCAGGAGATATTTTAGGTCCCGAGCAAGCTGGTTACATCGATTCAATAGGCATTGATTTATACTTGAAAATGCTTAATGAAGCAATCGCTGGAAAACAAGAAGAAAATGCTAAACAACCAGCTTTGTTATCAATCGATGCTTACATACCACAAGATTATGCAAACAAACCTGATAAAATTGAAATTTATCAAGACATTGAGGGAGCAAAAAACATATCAGAACTGGAACGGATTAAGAAAAGACTGCGCGATATTTATGGTAAAATCCCTGATGAAGTTTTGCTTTTGCTCAAAAAGAGAATAATTGATTTATTATTAGAAAATGAAGCCTTTGAAGGAATTGAAGAAGGAACAAATTTTGTCGATATTAAAATGTCGGTTTCTTTTTCAAAAATTAACGGCATTGGCTCGGTCCTTTTTGATGGAATGATGCCATATTTGGATTTGATAAATGTAACTTATGTAAACCATGTCTTAAAAATAAGACTCAGCAAAAAAAGTGTTTGGATGGATAATTTGGAACAAATTTTGCTGATTATTATCAAACTCTACACGAATAGTGTAAAATAATTTTATGCGCTTGGATAAATTCTTAAAAATTTCACGTATCATTAAACGTCGCAGTGTTGCTAAGGAGATAGCTGGTTCAGACCTTGTTTTGATCAATGGGAAAAAAGCAAAACCATCTAGCGATATTAAAATTGGCGATAAATTAGATTTATATTTAAACGACAAGCATTATCAATACGAAGTATTACTAATTCGCGATTTTGCTTCTATTTACGAATGCGAATCTATGTACACGACATTAATTGATGAAAAAATAGATAGGGGATCTTAAATTATGGAGCAAATGTTCAAATATAAATTTGAAAATGGGAGAAATTATCTTATAGCCTGTTCGTATGGCCCTGATTCGATGGCGCTTTTAAGCATGCTTCTTGAATACAAAATTAAACCGATAGTATGCAATGTCGATTATCATGTTAGAGAAGAGGCGCCACAAGAAGAAGCCGATTTGAGAAAATATTGTGAAGAAAAAAGTTTAATATTTGAATGCCTAGATGCTAGAACAATTAAGATGCAAGGAAACTTTGAGGCTTGGGCCAGAGACATTAGGTACATGTTTTTCTCTCAAATGTATGTCAAATATAATGCGGCTGCGCTTTTTGTTGCGCATCATCAAGATGATTTAATTGAAACTTATTTATTACAAAAAGAAAGAAATAATGAGGTTGCGCAATTTGGAATCAAACGCGTAAGCAAAATTAATGGAATGACAGTTGTGAGGCCTCTATTAAACTATACAAAAAAAGATTTGTATTATTATTGTATTGAAAACCATATCCCTTTTTCTGTGGATCGGACCAATTTCGACCGCCGAATCGCCAGAAATAGAATTAGACAAGACATTATCAATAAGTTATCGGTGTCTGATAGGGAAACACTATTGAATGAAATAAATAACGAAAATCAACAATTAACAAATTTCAATGCCACTCTTGATGACAAAATTCAAATCAGCGATGAATTAGATATACGCACAATCATTGCATTTTCTACTAAAGAATTTGCAGAAGTTATGCGAAGATTTGTCAATAAAGAAGGAACATTTATTAAATTAAGTGCTGGCCAAATTGAAGAAATACGCAAACTTTGTTTATCATCCGAACCGAATCTATCAATGCGACTTTCAGATAATAAATTTGTGGTAAAAGAATATGATGTTCTTGTCATCCAAAATGGCGAAACGCCATCTCCATATTCATATTCTTTTCAAAAGCCTTCTCGATTCGATTGCAATGAGTTTTCTATCGATTTTACAAAAGGTTCGGAAGATAGACACATTTTAAACACGGATTATCCAATAACAATTCGAAGCCCACACTTAGATGATGAGTATTGTATAGGCGATTATTCTTGTGAGTTAAGACGTCTTTTTATCGACTGGAAAATGCCGGCTCGATTACGAAATGTGTGGCCTGTTGTGGTCAATTTACATGGTAAAATAATATATGTTCCACGTTATAGAAAGAATTTTGTTGATAATCACATTAGCAAATTTGAAATTAAATTATAAGCAAAAAATCTTTTTATTATGTTTTACAATTTGATTTGTATATAATATTCCTATCTAACATTTGTTAGACTTTACTATTTAGTATTTAACTTGGAGGTTCAATAATGGACGAAAACTCACAACAACCTAAACGCAATATATTCCTTTCGCTTTTACCATATTTACTTTTGCTGTTAGCGATAGGTGGATTTGTTGCAATAATCATCGTCAATAACACCGCAAATGTTGATGTTTGGACTGTCGACACTCTTGACTCTAAGTTGAGCAGTTTTGCTGTTAGAACTGCCCATACTAGTTCAAATTATCAAACAACTTTGATTACTGGTCAATATCGCACCGAAGATAATAAGTTTTATAATTATTCAGTTCGTATTGATAATACGGAATACAATGATGAATTCCAGTATGTTTCCGACGCAAGTGCCAATCCAGTAACCTTTGCAACACACGCAAGTTGGAAATCATTATTTCAAGCTGAAATCGAACAATATAAAATAAATTATGCTAGTGATGCGGCAAGTGCAAAATTCGAAGTTGGAAATGCTTTTGAAGTCAATTGGTGGGATTCCTGGGGACCAACCATTATTCTTTTAGCGGGAACAGTTATTGTTGCTATATTTTTATTCTCACGTTTATCGTCATCAGTTAATAGTTCAAACAATAAAGCTTTGGACTTTAATAAATCTAGAGCAAGACGCGAAGATACATCCAAAATACGTTTTGATGATGTTGCTGGCTGTGATGAAGAAAAAGCTGAAATGGTTGAAATCGTCTCATATTTAAAAGAACCTAAAAAATTCTCAAAATTTGGTGCTAAATTGCCAAAAGGTATTCTTCTTGTGGGTCCGCCAGGCACTGGTAAAACTTTGCTTGCAAAAGCCGTGGCCGGAGAAGCAAAAGTGCCATTTTATTCAATTTCTGGTTCAGATTTCGTTGAAATGTTCGTTGGCGTTGGTGCTGGACGTGTTAGAGATATGTTTAAACGCGCTAAGCAAACCGCTCCTTGCTTGATTTTTATTGATGAAATTGATGCAGTTGGTCGTCAGCGTGGTGCTGGTTTAGGCGGCGGAAACGATGAACGTGAACAAACCCTTAACCAATTGCTTGTTGAAATGGATGGTTTTTCCGACAACTCCGGAATCATCGTTATTGCAGCAACAAACCGCGATGATGTTCTCGACCCAGCATTGTTAAGAGCTGGACGTTTTGATAGACAAATCACTGTGTCTTTACCTGACAGAGCGGGTCGTGCAGCTATTTTCCGCGTTCATGCACGCAACAAAATAATCGATCCTTCTGTTGACTTTGATGCACTTGCTCGAAGAACTGTTGGTTTTTCCGGTGCTGATATTGAAAACATACTTAATGAGGCGGCAATCTTAGCAGTTAGAACAAATAAAGATTGCGTCACCATGAAAGAAATCGATGAAGCTATTGATAGAAGAATTGCTGGTCCAGCTAAATCTTCTCGTGCCTTAAATGAGACTGAGCGAAAATCGATTGCTTATCACGAAGCTGGTCATGCCATTATTGGTATTTACTTGCCACATTCTGATAAAGTACAAAAAATTACTATTATTCCTAGAGGCAACACTGGTGGTCATGTTTTAATGACACCTGATGAAGATAGATTCCTGCTCACGAAGAAAGAACTTGAAGCAAGAATTGTTGGTTATTTAGGCGGCAGGTCATCTGAAGAAATTTTCTTCAATGATATTTCAACAGGTGCTCACAACGATATCGAGATGGCTACTCATATTGCTCGTTTGATGGTCACTGAATATGGTATGTCTTCGCTTGGACCAATCCAATATGAAAAGGATTCTGGCTCGGTATTTTTAGGAAGAGATTATACTTCAACACAAAAGAATTTCTCTACCCAAGTAGCGTTTGAAATAGACAGCGAAGTACGTAAAATTATTGATAGTGCACATAACATGGCACGTGATTTAATTAACGAACATAAAGAAGAAGTTATTCTTATTGCCAAAACGCTTCTTGATAAAGAAACGATTACTGCTGAAGAAATTGAGTCCTTATTACATGGCGGCAATATTAATAAGGTTGAAGAAAAGAAAGAGGAAAAACTCGATGAGGAAATTAAATCCATCGAAGAACCTCCTGTAGATAAGCCTATTAAAAAAGGCAAGAAAGTTGAAAAATAGGAGGGTCAAACCTTCCTATTTTCTTATATGTGGAAGATTGGGAATATTGAGATAAATGGTCGCGTTGTGCTTGCTCCTATGGCAGGCATTACATCTTTGGCATATCGCGAGTTTATGAAACCATTTGGCATTTCACTTTCGTATACCGAAATGATTAGCGATGCTGGGTTAACTTATAATAATGCCAGGACATTTGAATATTTAACCACATCGTCCATTGATAGACCTGTTGGTTTGCAGCTTTTTGGTGGCAATAGTGAAAAATCAGTTCAAGCTATAAAAATCCTGCAAAAAGCCAATATTTCTTATGATATACTCGATATTAATCTAGGGTGTCCGGTACAAAAAGTAACTAAAGCCGGAGCTGGTTCTAGCTGGCTTAAAAATCCTCAAAAATTATATGAACATATGCGCATGATTTGCGAAATAAGTGATAAACCAGTCACCGCAAAAATAAGACTGGGTTGGGATGAAAAAAATATCAATGTATTTGATGTTGTTGAAGCTCTTGAAAAAGCCGGTGTTAAAGCAATTTCAATTCATGCTCGAACTGCGAAACAAATGTACTCTGGTTTACCTGATTATGAAAAAATTAGAAATCTTCGTTCAAAAATGCATGTACCGCTTATTGTTAGTGGAAATATTTATTCACTAGAAGACGCGATTAATGCGATAAATATAACTGGTGCTGATGCGGTTATGGTGGCACGGGGCGGAATTGGTAATCCAAACCTTATTAAACAAATCAACACATACTACGAAGATGGCACTATTTTGCCTGATATTCCTGTTGATACAAACCTTGAATATCTTGATAGATATGCAAAGATGCTTATATCGGAAAAAGGTGAAGAACGAGCAATGCTTGTACTTCGTGGGATTGCGCCAAAATTTTTAAATGGATATCCAAAATTAAAAGAATATAAAATTCGAATGGCAAGTTGTTTAAACACATATGCTGATTTAAAGACAATTATGGATGAAATAATTAGAAAATAGTAAGTTTACTTAATTTTCTTTAGCAAGTAATATATTATGGAGGTCAAAAGAAATGGAAAACGAAAAAGAGTTAACTGATCAAGAACAAGCTAGAAGAGAGAAGCTTGAAAAATATAGAGCTTTAGGAGTTGATCCTTTTGGTGAAAAATTTGAAAGAAGCGATGACTATGAATCTATTCACGCCAAAAGCGATTCTTTAACGAATGAAGAATTAGAGGCAAAACAAATTTATGTTTCTGTAGCTGGAAGAGTTATGGCTATAAGACGAATGGGGAAAGCCTCGTTTATTAATATCAAAGACAAAAAAGGTCTTATGCAAGGTTATATCGGAATTGATATTGTTGGCGAGAAGGCATACGAAGTTTTTAAATTAGCCGATATTGGCGATGTTGTTGGATTATATGGTCGTTTGATGAGGACAAGAACTGGTGAATTGACCATCCGTGTCGAAAAATATACACATCTCACAAAAGCTTTAAAACCATTGCCAGAAAAATTTCATGGCTTAACCGATGTCGAAGAAAGATATAGACATCGATACGTCGACCTTATAATGAATGATGATGCCCGCAAAATAGCTTTTTTACGACCACGTGCCATACGCGCTATTCAACATTATTTGGATAATTTAGGGTATGTCGAAGTTGAAACTCCTGTTCTCCAACCAATTTTAGGTGGAGCAAATGCTAGACCTTTCATCACTCACCACAACACGTTGGACAAGAATTTTTATCTTCGTATTGCAACTGAGTTGCCACTGAAAAAATTAATTGTTGGTGGGATGGAAAAAGTCTATGAAATTGGTCGCCTTTTCCGCAATGAAGGCATGGATACAAAACACAATCCAGAGTTTACAACGATTGAACTTTATGAAGCTTATAGCGATTTAAAATCTATTGGCCAGTTGTGGGAAGATTTATTGAGAACCGTGGCTAAAGAAGTAGTGGGGACACTAAAAGTTCCGCATGGTGATAAAGTTATCGATCTTGAACCCGAATTTAAATGGGTTTCTATGACTGAGTTGGTAAAAGAAAAATGCGGTATCGATTTTGCAAGCGATATATCTTTTGAGGAAGCTTGCGCCTTTGCTAAATCAAAAGGTATCAAAATCGAGAAACATTGGACATCAAATGGCTATATTCTTAATGCCTTATTTGAAGAATTCTGTGAAGATTCGTTAATCCAACCAACATTCTTGTATGGTCATCCTATCGAAATTTCTCCTCTTACAAAGAAGTCAAAAGATCCTAGATTTACTGAGAGATTCGAACTTTATATCGATGGCATGGAATATGCAAACGCCTATAGCGAATTAAACGATCCTATTGATCAAGAAGAAAGATTCATTGCTCAACTGAAAGCTAAAGAACTTGGAGATGCTGAGGCAAATGAACTCGATTACGATTTCTTGGAAGCTTTAAATTATGGTATGCCGCCTACTGGTGGAATAGGCATGGGAATTGATAGATTTGTTATGTTTTTATCAAATGAGCCATCTATCACCGAAGTTATTTTATTCCCTTGCATGAGAGATAAAGGCAAATAAAAATTCTCAAATTTAAAAATCGGGGGCAAAACCCTGTTTTTTAATTCTATTGTTTATTGGAGGGAAATCATCACGAGCGTTTCAAAAGTCTTTACGCTCTCGAATGCGCGTTAATTATCTTTGACTAAATAGAATGCATATTATATTATAATAAGGCGATTTGAAGGACTAGTAATCGCATTTCTCTCTACCGGTACTTTTGATGCCGGTCGGATGACCATATGGGAGGTGTACGAATGAAAAAGTACGAGATAATGTATATTCTCAAAGCTAACCTTAATGAAGAAGCAAGAAATTCTTCGATTGAAAAAATCCATGCAATTTTAACTTCCAAAGGTGCAAAAATCACAAAAGTTGACCAAATCGGTCTTCGTGATTTCGCATTTCTTATTAAGGATGAACCAAAAGGATTCTATGTTGTTATTAAAGTTTCAGCAGATGAAGCCGCTTTGCAAGAATTCGAGCGTTTAGCGAGAATCAATCCAGACATGCTTAGATATCTTGTCACAGTTGATAAAGACTAATAATCACAGGAGGATTAATTAATGATTAACCGTGTAGTATTAGTAGGACGTTTAACGCGTGACCCAGAACTTAGAAAAACCGCGACCGACACATCAGTTGCTTCCTTCACACTTGCTGTCGATAATAGAGGTAAAGGATCAGATGGGCAAAAAACTGCCAGTTTCATTCCTTGCCAAGTTTGGAATGCTCAAGCCGACAACGTTGCTAAATTTATTCGCAAAGGCTCACTAGTTGGAGTCGAAGGACGTTTAAATCAACGCACCTATGATAGAAAAGATGGCACAAAAGCCAATGTATTAGAAGTCATCTGCGATTCAGTTCAATTCCTTGAACCAAAAAGCGAAGGGAAAGAAGACGCAGCCGCTGACCCAGCATCAAATGCTGGCTTTGCGCCTGATGAACCAGCAAAAGATGATAGTAAAAACCTCAAATCTATCGACATTGTCGATGATGATTTGCCGTTTTAGAAAGGTATAGATTAAAATGGGTTTTAAGAAATTTAGACCACGTAAAAAAGTTTGCGCTTTTTGTAAAGACAAAACAGTTTATATTGATTATAAGAATGTTGAATTATTAGCGAGATACATTTCTCCTAATGGCAAAATTCTTCCTCGCCGTGTGACTGGCACTTGTGCTCGTCATCAAAGAGAACTTGCTGTTGCAATCAAAAACGCACGCTTTATGGGACTTCTTCCTTACGTTGCTGAATAATTTTATTTGTATTGAAATGAAGTTGCTTTCATCAAAAGAAGCAAACCAAACTTCGTTTGCAAATTGAATAAGATCACCAAAAATGGTGATCTTTTTTAATAATTCAGTTCAATAATTATCTTTTCACGTTATAGACAATATATAAATAATTGTTAGAAAAGACTAAACTATAAAAATTAGTATTTTTTCTTTTGCCTTATCTATTTAATTTGAAAGCCGTGTATAATACCACTAAAGGATATTTATGACCAAATTGACTTATCCAAAAAATTATGCACCGCTTCTTGATGAGAAAGAAACACAATTTGCTATAAAATTTATTAAAGATACTTTTCAAAATAATCTTTCTAACGCTTTAAATCTCCACCGTGTTAGCGCCCCTCTTTTTGTCGATTCGAAGAGCGGTCTTAACGACAATCTTAATGGTGTGGAAAAACCTGTTTCGTTTTCTATTAAAGATGAAAGCGATGTTACCGGAGAAGTGGTACAAAGTTTAGCTAAATGGAAACGCTATGCACTTGGAAAATATCTATTTAATGTGCATGAAGGATTATATGCTGACATGAACGCTATTCGTCGTGATGAAGATCAGGATGCAATTCATTCGATATATGTTGATCAATGGGATTGGGAAAAGATAATACTAAAAAGTGAAAGAAATATTTCATATTTAGAAAATTCTGTCAAAGCGATTTACAACGCATTAAAAATGACAGAAAAAGATATTGAAAAGGAGTATCCAATTTTGAAAGGAATACTTCCAAAAGAAATTACTTTTATAGATTCTGAAGAACTCATCAAACGTTATCCAAATAAAGATGCAAAAGAACGTGAATATTTGATTGTAAAAGAGAAAAAAGCGGTATTTGTTGAACGCATTGGCTGGCCACTTTCTGATGGATTGCCTCACGACAAACGAGCGCCTGATTACGACGATTGGTCATTAAATGGTGACATTCTTGTCTATTATCCGATTTTAGATATAGCCCTAGAATTATCTTCTATGGGCATTCGTGTCGATGAAATATCACTTCAAAAACAGCTTGTGTCTGCGGGTGAAGCAAAGCGAGCAAAATTGCCATTTCAACAATCAATTCTTAAAGGAAAACTACCATATACTATTGGTGGTGGAATAGGTCAATCTCGATTGTGCTTATTCTTTTTAAAAAAGGTTCACATCGGAGAGGTCCAATGCTCTCTTTGGAGCAAAAAAGAAGTCAAAGAAGCCAAAAAGAATGGTATTTTCCTTCTTTAATTCCGCAATATTTTGACAATTTTAATATAATTAATTATGGGAGTATTCTCATTTTATAATAGGGTAATACTCGTGGACAAAAACGCAATAGTCTAACAATTGTTTATTAAAGTTTTTTATTGATCTCAATTCTCTTGCGACGACTCTTAAAAATACCCTTTTTATAAATTAGTGTTTTTTACTTTTAGTAATTTGATATAATTATGTAGATTGATGATAAAAAGGTAGCAAGATGAAAGAAGCATTAAAAAGATTACGAATTTATTCACTTGTATTCTTTCTTGTGGAATTGTTGGTTGTTGCCCTTTTTACTATTTTCTATTTTGCAAATGCCTTTGGAATCCGTGATTTCTTCGATGATGGAAATGTGGCTGTACTATTTATAATTTTAGCATCCATTATTTTGTTGAATGTTGTTAATGTCATCGTTATTCTAGGGAAAATTTATAGTGTTCGTCAAAATAGTGATCTCAAAGCTGCTGAATTAATTGGTTCCGATGTTCAAGAAGCATATAACTTCGGCATGTTGGGTTTGGTAGTAGTAGATGAAAAAGACACAGTTATTTGGGTGAACCAATTAATTCGTGATAGGCAGTTAAAGATTCTTGATTTGAATATCTTTGACTGGCAGCCACGATTAAAAGAACTAACTGTTAGCAATGCTGACGAATCAATCAAATTAAAAATAGATTCCAAAGACTACGAAATTAAATATCTTTCCGATGCTGGGTTGTTTATTTTTAAAGATACTTCAGAATATGAAGATTTAAATTTGCACTACACTAAAGAAGCGATGGTTTTAGGCATTATAATGATTGATAACTATACTGATGATGTAATTACTGTTAATGAAGTCAACGACATTATTTCACAAGCCAAAAACGCTATTCTTGAATATTGCAAGCGTTTTAATGTCTTTCTAAGAAGTTATAAATCAAACGCATATTACGCTATTTGTGATTATGATTCTCTTGAAAGAATGAAAAATGATAATTTTTCCTTACTTGAAAAAGTTAGAAATATTAATCCAACAATGGAAAATCCTCCAACTTTGTCTATCGCCTTTGCTCATGGTTTTCCTGATGTCACTAAGTTAAACGAGATGACAAACACTGCTATCGATATGGCGCTGTCTAGAGGTGGAGATCAAGCCATTGTTTCAAAACATGGTGAAGAACTTCTTTTCTATGGTGGAAAAACTGCGGCTGCTGAAAAAAGAAATACCGTTCGTGTGCGCACTATGGCCGATACTCTTATGAATCTTATTAAAGATTCTACTAATGTAATCATTATGGGCCACACTGATATGGATATGGATGCTTTAGGTTCATGTTTAGGTGTTAAGGCGATGTGCGATCACCTTTCGATTCCTTCTAAAGTGGTCTATGATCCAAAACTAACAGAAAAGAAAACGAGATATGCTATTACCGATACATTTACAAACGAAGAAGTGAAAAACATTATGTGTTTGCCAAGAGATGCGGTTGAATTAACAAAATCCAACACACTTGTTATTGTGTGCGATACTAGCGCGCCTTCTTTAGTTATGGCTCCAAAAGTTATCGAAAAGGCCCCAAAAATTGCTATTATTGATCACCATAGATTAGCAGAGATTTCAATTGAAAACCCTGTATTTAGGTTTATTGAACCATCAGCTTCGAGTGCATCTGAATTGGTTACAGATTTGATTGGTTTTGCTACAGCAAATCCTAAAATTGATATTCCATCAAAATTTGCCACAGTCATGCTTTCTGGAATATTCCTCGACTCCAATTTCTTTAAATCTAAATCATGTGGAATTCGAACATTTGAAGCTTCGATGATTCTCAAAGAGAATGGCGCGGATAATACTCAAGCTGATAATTTCTTAAAAGATGAATTTGAGGAATACTCTCTAATCACTGGCATTATTTCTAATATGGAAACATATCGACAAGGCATTGTTTATTGCTGTGCAAATAGCGAAGATATTATCGAAAAAGCCACTCTTTCAAAAGTTGCTAATCAATGTATGCAAATGAAAGATGTTAAAGCTTGTTTTGTCATTGGAAACTCCGAAGATAAAGAAACTAGAATCTCTGCTAGAAGTGATGGCTCGATTAACGTGCAATTATTAGCAGAAAAAATGGGCGGTGGTGGCCACTTTACCAGTGCTGCTGTAAGTTTTAAAAACTCTAGTGTAGATAAAGTTAAAGAAAAATTATTAGAAACTTTAAATAACTACTTAACGCAGGCAGTCGATGTTATGCCAGAAGGAGAAACACAGCAATGAAAGTAATTTTATTACAAGATGTGAAAAACTTAGGAAAGAAAGGGCAGAAAATTGTCGTATCTGATGGGTATGGTGCCAACTTTTTGATTCCTAAGAAACTTGCTGTTTTAGAAACGGCACAAGCAACTGCTCAACTTGAAAGAGAAAAAGAAAATGCTAGGCTTCTAGATGAAAAATTAAAAAAAGAAGCACAAGAAACTGCAAAAAAACTTGAAAATATTGTCGTAAGTTTTACTGCCGCTTCTGGAAAAGATGGGAAAATGTTTGGTTCCATTTCTTCAAAACAAATAGAGGATGAATTAAAAAATAAACACAGTATCATTATTGATAAAAGAAAATTCATTGATAAATACCCAGTTAATACTTTGGGTTATTCTCGTCTTAGAATCGAACTTTATAAGGATGTCATTGCTATCGTCAACGTTTTAGTTGAAGAGAAGGTAAATTGATATGCCAAAAATTAAATTACCTAGAAACATTGATGCTGAAAAGGCAATTTTAGGAGCGATGTTAATTTCCGCTGAGGCACTAAACGATTGTTTAGGCTCTTTGGAAGAAGATATGTTTTATGATGACCCACCTGCTAATAAAATTGTTTTTAGAGCAATGAGGCAACTTCAAAATAAATCTGTTCCAGTCGATGTTCAAACTGTTGGTGATGAAATCATCAATATGAAAGAAGCTCAAACTATTGGCGGTATTGAATACCTTGTTGAATTGTGCGATTCGGCCATTTCTCTTTCAAATCTCGAACATTATATTAAACTTGTTAAGGACCAGGCTGTTTTACGTAACTTGCTATTAGCAATGGCTGATGTCGAGAAAAAATACAGCGATGAAGAAATCGAGGATATCAGCGATTTTATTGCTTGGGCTGAATCAAAGATTAATAAAGTAGCTGAAGGTCGATCGATTTCGACTTTCTTAAACAGCGAAGAATTAGCCAAAAGAGTTAAAGAATCAATTGATTCAACCGTTTCTGGTTCAAGTGGAATCACGGGATTAGATACTGGCTATACCGAATTAAATAGATTGACTTTAGGTTTCCAAAAAAGCGATATCATTATTCTCGCAGCTCGTCCAAGTGTTGGTAAAACCGCTCTTGCTTTAAACTTTGCTTATAAAATTTCAAGGCGTGACATTCCTGTGGCGATATTCTCTGCTGAAATGCCGGCTGTTATGCTTGTAAAAAGACTTATATCAGCAGCTTCAAACATCAACCTTTCGAAGATTATTTCAAATAATTTAACAGAAGGTGAAAAATATCAAGTGAATGAAGCAATTAGAAACATTGCTAAAACAAAAATGTTTATTGATGAGTCACCTAATATCAAACTCATGGATCTTGTCGCAAAAGCAAGAAAACTTAAAGCAAATTGCCCAGAATTAGGTCTAATTATTATTGATTATCTTGGCTTGATCACCGCAAAAAGTGAACAAGACAAAGATTTTTCAAGACAGCAAGAAGTTAGTGATATTTCTCGTCAATTAAAACAATTAGCGCGTGATTTAAATGTCCCAATCATGGTTGTTTGTCAGTTATCAAGAGATTCAGAAAAAAGAGACAATAAGCGTCCTATGCTTTCCGATCTTCGCGAGTCTGGCGCAATTGAGCAAGATGCTGATGTTGTCATGCTTCTTTATGATGAGTTTAGATATAAAGAAAGCAAAGTTCCATCTAAAAAGGGACCATACACTAAAGACGATAAATTGGCGGAGAACAAGAAAAAAGCCACAGAAAAATTATATGAATCTTTGTTTGCAACAAACATTGTTCCAATTACTCTTATTGTGGCAAAGAACAGAAATGGCGCGGTTGATGATGTTCAACTTCATTTCTATAAATCATATGGTTTATTTAGCGAGCCTTCCCAAGCCTTCCTTGCTGAGCAAAAACGAATCAAGGACATGACTGATGGGTTTGATGAAGAATGAAATTTCACATCGTTGAAAGTGGCTCAAAAGGAAACGCTACAATCGTAGAAGAAGATGGTCGCGTAATTTTAATTGATATGGGAATTGCGAAGTCAACTTTGACTTCTGAAATGGAAAAATATGGGCTTGTATTTTCTGATATTAAGGCTGTTTTATTCACCCATGATCACTCCGATCATCTAAATGGACGCGGATTTTTTAAAGATGAATTGGTTTATGCTGGTGAAAATACAACTAAACTTATCCAAAACCATATTTTAGAACCTTATAAAACTTATGAAATATGTGGTTTTCAAATTACTCCAGTTTCTGTTTCGCACGATGCTTTTAGCCCATTAGGATTTCTTATAAAAGGCAAACATTCAACGCTCGGATACATGACTGATACTGGTTTTGTGTCGGAAAAAAACGAAAAAGTGTTTGCTAATTGCAATTATTATATTATTGAGTCAAATCACGACATTAAAATGCTTTTACAAACAAAACGTACGGCGGAATTGAAGCAAAGAATCCTTGGTGATTTTGGTCACCTATCAAATGAAGATTCTGCTTTGGCCATCTCTGATATGATAGGCGACAATACCAGCGAGATTTTTCTTGCTCATTTATCAGAAGAAGCGAACACTCCTGAAAAAGCTCTCTTGGCTTACAAACGCATTTTTAAAATGAAAAAAATTGATATCGATCGGTTTGAAGTGGTGTGCGCAAATCAACGCTATGCGGTTTCTGGTGGTGACAAAAAATGAAAATAATCATTCTTTCTGTCGGGAAAATAAAAGAAAAATATTGGAACGATGCCATTGATGAGTACATCAAACGTCTTTCAAGTTATACCAGAGTAGAAATAGTGGAAGTGATGGATGAAAAAGCACCAGCGAACGCTTCTATAAAAGAAGAAAACCAAATTAAAAATAAAGAAGGAGACAAACTTTTAAAAAGAATTAATGATAAAGATTTTGTCATTGCCTTAACGCTAAATGAAAAGCAATACGACAGCATATCTTTTTCAAAATTTGTGTCTGATTCATTAATTAGTGGCGGTTCTTGTATAACATTTGTTATTGGAGGATCGCTAGGTTTAAGTGATGCTGTCATTAAAAGAGCTAATAAAAAAATGTCACTTAGTGAGCTTACATTTACTCACCAAATGACTCGCGTTATATTACTAGAACAAATATATAGAAGTTTTAAAATCCTAAATAACGAAACATATCATAAATAAAAAAATAAGTGCTTTTGCACTTACTTAATCGATTAATCCGAAATGTTTCATCGCATTAGCCCAGCCATCCTTGTCTATGTCGTCAGTGACATAGTCAGCGACTGCTTTTGCTTCAGGACAAGCATTTCCCATTGCAACAGATGTTCCAGTAAACATTAGCATTTCCACATCATTTGGATTATCTCCAAGTGACATTGCATTTTCAGTTTTCCAACCAAAATGCTCTAGAACCGCCATGATACCTTTTGCTTTGTCGCTATCTTCAGGCATGATGTCAACAGCGTATTCATCCCATCTTGCGGATTTGCACTTATTTAAATGCGGCAAGAATAATGATTCATCGAGTTCATCGCAAAATGCAATCATTTGATAGACTACTCTGTCATAGTGATCAGGATAAGAACGTGGTTGAGGGAATCTTGTTCCGTACTTTTCATGTGCAGAGATGACTCTATCATCAATCAAGTTGATGTGTCCTTCTTTTTCTTCGATTAAGGTCAAACCGAATTTTAACCTTTTTGCGAATTTGATCATCATATCAACTGTTTCTTGTGGTATTGGATATTTATAGATGATTTTGTCTCCAATAATTGCATTAGCACCATTCATGGTGATAAGTCCATCAGGTTTGACAATATCAAGAATCCCAGTTTTTCTGATCAAATATTGATTACGACCAGAACACAAAAACACTAAGATACCTTTAGCTTGAAGTTTTTTAATAGCTTCAACTGCGCTTGGTGGGACTTGTTTTGTTCTGTGAGAAAACAAAGTCATATCGATATCAGTAAATACAATTTTAATATTTGGTGTCTTTTTCATTTTTCCTCCTTTCTTGTTAATTTCATTAAACTCATTTATAGTATTGTCATGGCATACGAAGAATGGTCAAACTTAACAACCATTATCGATAAAGATAATCCATTTTCTACTTTATATGAGCTTTCGAGCGGAGAAAGATTTTATATCGAACCCGCTTTTTATACACAACTTCAAGGAATGAAAGCACATCACCCCCAAAGTTATTGCCTCATTATAAATGAGATAGAAGCAATAGTCAAAAAAAATAAGAAAGTCGTTTTTACTGCGGACTTCGAATTGCCTTTGACTAAAAAAGATGATTATATTTACCAAGAGATAGAGGATATTACTAATTCTTTAGGCCTTTTCGTTGAGGATAAATCCCGCGGATCAGATTATGGCGATTAAGATTTATTGAGGTAATAATATGGAGAAAAGAAAAATAATTTTAGACTGCGATCCCGGTCATGATGATGCGATTGCAATTATGCTTGCTGGCATTTCACCATTGATTGATCTTTTGGGTGTAACAGTAGTGGCTGGAAATCAGACGATTGAAAAAACATCGCAAAATGCGCTTAATATTGTTGAATATTTGTCACTTGATGTTCCAGTTTATGTTGGCGAATCAAAACCTTTGTTTAAACCGCAAGTGGTTTGTGCAGAAATTCATGGAGAATCTGGACTCGATGGTTTCACCTTTCCTAAGAACAAAAGAAAGCTTGAAAAAAAGGATGCCGTTTCTTTTATAATCGATACTTTAAAAAATGAAAACGAAGTTACTATTGTTGCTACTGGACCATTGACAAATATTGCTACCGTATTGCAAAAAGATCCAACAGTTAAATCGCATATTAAAGAGATTATTATTATGGGCGGTTCGATTGGGCATGGTAATGTTACTCCAGCAGCTGAATTTAACATTTTTACCGACCCCGAAGCCGCCGACATCGTCTTTCGATCTGGCTGCATCTTAAAAATGTGTGGTTTAGACATCACAAGACAGGTTTTAGTCTTGCCAAATATCATTGAGAGAATGGCTAAATGCAACAACACAGCCTCTGATTTATTTGTGAAACTCATGATAGTGTTTAATCAAAATCAGAAGAAAATATTCGGCTTTTCCGGTGCGCCACTTCACGATCCAGCGACAATCGTCTCTTTAATTAATAAAGATGTTATTCATTTTGAATACATGAATGCTGAAATAGATGTTTCGCGTGGGCCGAGTTATGGTAGAACGAATTGCGATCAATTCAATTATTTACATCGCACCCCAAATGTTTATGTTGCAACCGAGATTGATGTTGAAAAATATTGGGATGTTGTTGAACAAGAAATCAAGAGGTACAAATAATGAAAAAAATATTTATTCTCGGCTCATTAAACATGGATTTAGCTATCAAGTCCAATCGTTTTCCTGTTGAAGGAGAAACAATTAAAGGAGAAGACTTTCAAACATGCCCAGGCGGCAAAGGTTTAAATCAGGCTATTGCCATAACTAAACTTGGTGGGTCCGTATCTTTTTTAGGCGCAGTTGGAAGCGATTCATTTGGCTTAGAAATGAGAAAAGAATTAGATAAATTTGGAATTGATATTTCGCATGTTAAAATTTTAGAAGGTGTTTCTAGCGGTATTGCCGTTATTATGGTAGTCGATGGAAATAACCGGATTATTTTAGATTTAGGTGCTAACAAAAAAATAAGTAGAGATGATGTCGAAGAATTTCTAAACCAAGCGAAAGAAGGAGATATCTTTTTAGCTCAATTAGAAAACAACATTGATGCAGTGCTATGTGCAATTACTATTGCAAAGCGTAAAAGGATGACAGTCATTGTCAACCCCGCACCAATGGATGCTAACATTAAAAATTCCATTAAAAGTATTGATTATTTAATACCCAATGAAGTTGAATTGCACGAATTGAATAAAGATGCAAAATTATCAAACGCCTATTCTCTTATTGGAGTTTCTGCTTTGCTGGTTACGCTTGGAGACAAGGGATATTTCTATCAAGATAAGAATGTTTGCATTCAAGACTATGCAAAAAGAGTAAAAGTTGTTGATACTACTGGTGCTGGTGATTCTTTTGTTGGGGCCTTTGCTTATTGCCTATCAATTGATAAGGATATTAATTATTCATTGAATTTTGCCTCAAGCGCTGCTGCTCTTTCTGTGACGAAAAGAGGATCTTCAAGATCTCTTCCAACTATAGATGAAGTTCTTAATTTTATGTCTTTATATAAGTAAGTGAATTGATTTTTATTCAATTTTATTTGAAAATAAAAATACAGATACAATCTGAGTTCATCGTATCAATAGGGAGGTTATGATGAATATCACTATTATTGGCACATCATATCAGTCATTATGCTACGCTGCTATTTTTTCGTCATATCATCACAATGTTATTTGCTATGGAAAAAGCAAACTTGTCATCTCAAATCTTAAGCACGGTGTTTGCGAGTATCCGGATTCCGATTTAAAGAAGATGTTAAGCGATAATCAACTAAATATTCGTTTTACCACCAACATCAAAGATGCTTTAAGGCCAAACAAAGTTATAATTGTAGTTTTACCTAATCCAAAAAGCGAGCAGTTTCAGCCTGAATTAGAAATGTTGATTGATTCACTTATTAAATATTCACTTCAAGATTCATACATTATCATTAAGAGCGTTGTTCCACCTGGAACGTGCGAATATATTTCTGATTGTTTAAAGCAACGTCACGAACTTCAATATCACATTATTTATTCTCCAAAGATTATTGAGGAACTAAATGTTAAATCTGTTATTAAAATAAACGACATATTTGTTGGCGTTGATTCAGAAGATGATTTATCAGTTTTTAAATTGGTGTTTTCAAAAGATGTAAACAAAAATGTGTCATACCATATTGATACGACACATAATGTTGAACTATTATTTAATAAGTTTATTGAGCGGGTCTAAGAGATTTCATTGACATCCACATGATTCTTACACCAAGAATTAGGATGAAAATCATAACTGCATAACTCGAGAATATAAATCCGAGAATTAAGGCTAACAAAGCTGGAGTAAAGCTTGCCCAGTAGGCGATTTTTTGAGTTTCCCAAAAAGTGATAATCCGGAATGGATTTTTCTTTCCACGAGTTAAGATAAAAACCATCAAGCCCATGAATAGAATGAGCAAAGCATCAATTCCAAGCATGAGCAAACTTGTTTGCCATGTGGCAGTGTTTCGATTTGTAATGTATGAACTATAGAAGAAATCTTTCCAAAGATTAAATGAACCTGACATGAATAATGCATATTCATTTCCAGTCGACGCTGGTGTAAAAGTATATTCGCCAATACGTACGACGGCTAAATAATTTAAATCATATCCAACATTGATATGCTCATAATCTCCTCTAACAGAGCCATTTGCTGTCGTTGTATTAGGTTTATATAAAACTGATTGGACTTGGTATTTACCAAAAACAACAAAATGGGTGTATTGTGAAACATTTCTACCCTCAAGAGGATCTCCGGTGGTGGGGTCTACACCATTGGTAATTCTTGTGACATAGTTTGTAAAATCGTTTCCGCTTAATTCGGTATAGTAAGCACAAAAATCAATACTTGAATCTGGGTTTGCAGCATCAATTCGATGTTCAAATCTTTTCGCTATATTATCTTTGTAGGTTATTTCCCACTGATTTGCTGTTTGGCCATCTTTTTTCTCACATTCAAGATAATGCTTCCCATTTTCATCTTCTTTAACAACTAAATGAATGTCATTGTTGTAAATTGATTCAGTAAATCTTGTTAAGCCTATTTCATAGCCATAAGTATTCGATGAAATAAAGCCGGCCCCGGATGTATTTAATTGTGTAATAGTAATAGGCAAAACAGCTAATATCAGAGATAAAACCGCAAAAATAATGGCAAAATACCATGGTTTTGTTCTTCCACCTTCGATACATGAATCATTTTTGTATAAACTTGAGAATAGCAATTTTAATGTTTTCATAATAAATTCTTTTCGCTTGTTAAGTATATTATATATAGTTTATCAAAAGCAAATAAAAACAATTATTACTACTAAGAAATTATTTTTTTGTTTAAACTAAATATATAACTAGGAGATAAATTATGAAAAAAATAGCATCGTTTATGCCAATAGTGGCGGCCGTATTGAGCTTAATCTCGATATTCTTATTATTTTTGCCAAGTTTTTTTGTTGAAGGATTTGCTACCGAGATGTCTTTTTCCGGATACGAATGTATATTTGGAGGGCAAAGTAGCCTAGCCGCTAGCCCTTTGCTTATTGTTGGTTTTGTGGTTTTAATCTTCGCTTTAATATCAACCGGCATTATTATTTTAATAAACTTTTTGCCTTCATTGGCCGGCGGTGCTTCTCAAGATGATAAAAAATTATCTATTTTGTCTTTTATAAACGCTGCTTTATTTATCGCGGTTGGTGTTATTTTTCTTTGTTTTACTAACTTATTAGTTCCTGTAAAATCCTTTTACTCTGATTTGGTCGGTTTATTGGCCAGTTCGAAAGTTGGAGCAGGAATGATAGTTTCCGGTATCTTAATCATTTGTTCAGGTGCCTGTTTGGCATTTCAAGGAGTTTGTGGTCTTCTATTTAAAAAATAAAGATGGCAAAGCTACTTAAAATATCAAACATTTTTTGTTATATTGCCGGAGGATTTGCTCTAGCATCGCTTTGTGGTTTTTTGTTTTCCTATTTTTATATTTTTACCCCGGATTTTTCCATTATCAACGTTCCTGGTTATACGATTCTATTTGGTGGCACCGCCTCGATAGTTAGTGGTGGAGTACGCTATGATATTTCTTTTTCGCTCAACACTTTGGCAATTGTTCTAATTCAGTTAATCGTTGTTGGTGGCATTGCTTCTTTTATTTCGCATTCAAATACTAAAACGGTAGCATTAACATCTTTCTTAATTCTTTTGGGATGCATCGGGTTTTGGCTTGGTCCAGTTCTACTATTTTTAGCAAATCCTAATTTCATTTTAAGTTCAGCTAATCTTGACTACGGTTATTATTTAATATGTGTGATTTCTAGTTTGGCCACATTGCTGTCTTTTGGTTCATTAGGAATGAAGATATACATTTCGAAACATTCTAAATAACGACTTATAACTTGAAAAATTATAGTAAAAATATATAATTTATTGTGCTTAGAAATAAGCATTCTGGGGTCGATCAGGTTTCGACAGGGATGTGCTTGGCTCTAACTGCAGTCGAGTGATGACGTTATCATCAAACAACTATAACTGCTAACAGTTATAATATGGGCAACAGAAATGTTGCCTACGCCGCTGCTTAATTAAGCACCAATAATGGTTCCGACCTTATAGGCCGGGCGGTACGCACCCTGAGGTTTCGTCTCTCACGCTTAGGTCGTGTGTCATAACAAGAGAATATAGCTGTCAAGACGACTTACTAAGATAGCAAGAATACTACTAGTCTCGCGCATTGTCGCTTTGTCGATATAACTAAATGCGTTAAATCAAATATCGTCTAAACTGTAGACGTTATTGTAGGGCCTTCCTTGGACGCGAGTTCGATTCTCGCCGGCTCCACCACGAGCCAATATAACTAGTCTAAATGACTAGTTTTTTATTTATTAAAAAAAGCACTATATAGTGCTTAATTTATTTTATCTATTTCCTTTAAATGATCTGTCTCTATCGTGTGATGTTCTTCGATTGGTAGATCTTCCTTTTGTGGAACGGCCACTTGAGTAGCCTCTATCTCTTGATGGCTTTTCGTATCCTCTTTTTTCAAATGAGGATCCACGAGAGTGATTTCCTACGCGATCTTTATTAAATACTTTTCCATCACGAGAAAAGTTCTTTTTGCCTGGTCTAGTATTTTCTTTTCTTTCGGAAAGTTCAACATGAACCTCACGTTTTCCAAATGTTTGATTATTAATTTTCTCCATCACGACATCTGTTTTTTCGCTTGGAATTTCAAAAAATGAAAATGTTCCCTTGATATAAATATCAGAGAAATCATCTTTTGTAATTTCTGGTGCATATTTATTGATAAAATGAATTAAATCTTCTTCTCCCATTCCATCTACTGCGCCGATATTGATAAAGAATCTTTGAGCATTTGGATTGCTTTTGAATGTCATTTTCTTTTCAAGCTTTCTCTCTTTATTCCTCTCGATACCTTCTTTATGTTTTTCACTAAAAGAGCGTTCGCCAGAAACTTCTTGTTTGAGTTTCTTTAATAAAGAAGCTGCAATTAATTCTAGTGAAACATCTTTGTTTAATTTCTCTTTGTATTCTTTAATTGCATCTGAGATGTCTTGTTCCTCTTTTGATAAGTCTTGATTTAACAAGCCGCTCAATGATTCTAAATATTTATCCATATTTGTTTCCTCTACTTTTTGAAGGTTTAATTTATATTCTTCGACGATATTATTCGTCATGCTCTCGTATTTTTTTACCATTCCAATTTGGGACTTGTTGATAAACGTGTATGAAACGCCTGTGTCATCAACACGGCCTGTTCGACCAATGCGGTGGAGATAATATTCATCTTGTTCCGGTATGTCGTAATTTATGACAGTGTCGACATGTGCTACATCAATGCCTCGTGCAGCGATGTCGGTAGCAACCATAACTTGGCATTTCCTTAAGCGGAAGTCTTCCATAGCTTTGTCGCGTTGATTTTGGCTCAAATTGCCGTGTAAACACGTCACTGCAAATGGGGTTCTATCCGCAAGCATTTTGGCGATTTGCTTTACTTTATGTTTTGTTCGGCAAAAGATGAAAGCTTGTTTAAACGAAAGTTGCATTAATAAAGAAACAATAGCGTCTTTCTTATCTTCTTCTTTGACTCTGACATATTTTTGTGCAATTTGATTTTCTTTGTTCATCTTGCGGACAATTTTTACACTTTTAGCATCAGGAGATATATATTTTTTTGCTAAGGCCTTTATTTCTTTGGAAATAGTTGCAGAAAATAAACCAGTTTGATGCTTATTCTTGATGTGTGATAAAATTTTGTCGATATCACGAATGAAACCCATGTCTAACATTTCATCGCATTCATCCAAAATTAAATAACTTATGTGAGATAAATTGAGTTTGCCGCGATCGATTAAATCTATCATTCTGCCCGGCGTGCCTACAACAATTTGTGGTTCTCTTTTGAGAGCTTTGATTTGATAATCAACACGTTGTCCGCCATATATTACACATGTGCGAGCATTTTTTATATAAATAGAAAATTTGTTTATTTCTTTTGTGACTTGAACGGCCAGCTCACGAGTAGGACATATCACCAAACCCTGAACATCGTTGCTCTCAAAGTTGATTTTTGAAAACATAGGTAAAGAATAAGCAGCGGTTTTACCTGTTCCGGTAGGGGCTTCAGCAATCAAATCATCGCCATTCAAAAGCACAGGTATACCCTCGACTTGAACAGGGGTAAAATCCACATATGACATTTCATCTATGGCTTTTATAACCTCTGGTAATATATTTAATTCTTTAATATTCATTATTGAACCCGAGTAATCATACCATGAATGCCGAACAAATAAACTAAAATTTGCAACAATTCATTAAATCTTGTGTTTGCTTTGGTTTTTTGAATTATTTTCGATTGTAATGATACAAACAGACTTTGAGTGTAACGCCATTTTTAAGTTTCACATCAATATCGTTTGTAAACATTGTATCTTTATATGGTAGGAGGAATTTTCATATGAGAAAATTTGTTATTTTTACCGACTCTTGTTCTGATCTAAGCACAGAGTTTAGAAAAAAATATAATATAGAATATTATCGCATGGGCATTGTTGTAGATGGCAAAGAAATGCCAGCTACATTAGACTGGGACATATATTCTCCAAAAGAATTTTATGATTGGATGAGAGCAGGCAAAAAAGTTAAAACGATTCAAGTTTCTGTTGAAGAATTCGTCAACCGTTCAAAGCCATTTCTTGACAAGGGTTTTGACATTATGTATATCTCTTGTTCAAGTGCATTGTCTGGTTCGATTAATACATTTCTTTCCATTGTTGTACCAGAGTTACAGCAACAGTACAAAGATGCAAAATTAATTGGTATTGATTCACTTGCGGGTTCTACCACCGAAGGAATCATTGCTTACCAAGCCTCGAAACAACGCGCGCTTGGAAAAAGCATAGAAGAAGTGCGCGATTATATCGAACAAAACAAGCTTCGTTCCAACCAATTTGCTACGGTTGATACTTTGACATATTTAAAGAATGCCGGACGTATTAAAGCATCCAAAGCCTTCATGGGAAATCTTTTCCACAAAAAACCAATCTTTATTTCTGATAGAAAAGGAAATAACTTTGTTATCGGCACCGTGACTGGAACGAAAAATTCATTAAACGCTTTAATTGATGGCGTGAAGAATTCTATCATAATTGATGATGATAACGTGGCATATGTCGGTCATGGCGATGACCCTGTTCACGCTGAGGAATTGAAACAAAGACTCATTGCTGAAGTTGGCGTGAAAAACGTTGTTGTTAATTATATAGGACCTATTGTCGGTGTGACATGTGGACCTGGTGTTTTAGCTACGTTCTGCTATGGCAAGGAAGTTACAATTGCCGAAGGCGATAAATAAAAAAATAAATAACGGCGGAAATAGTTAGCGATAATTAAAACCGCCGTTTTTTATATTTTTTGCTTCATATAGGTTATAGACTTTTTGAAAAAAACATTTATATTATTAGATACAAGTCTTTTTTAGGAGGTAGCGTGTCATGTCTAAAAAACAAAAAAGATCACCTGACACAATTGCAATTATTGCTGCAGTAGTAATTTTCGCCGCAATGATGTTTATGTTTTTGCCAGCTTATTCAAGTGAAAACACATACAACTTAGCATTTGGTTTTAGTAACACTGGCTCAACCGTTAGAGCTCCAGTTATTCCAATTACAATCGCTGTTGGTTTCTCATTTATAGCATTGATTTTATCAAGTTGCTATAAATGGCTTATTAAATGGAAATGGTCTTTGCTATGCGCTGGAGTATTATGCGTTGTGGCTGCCGTATGTTTATTTTGCACACAGCCATTCTATCAATGGTCAGTGGATATCGGTTGGAATAGGAGTTATCCATCAGCCGTTGAAGCGGGACCAATTGTTGTTGGCGTATTCTTATCAATCTCAGGTGTTGGTTTAGTCGTTTGGAACATTCTCACCGCCAAAGGAATTGCTCAATAATATAAATAATAGCCGGAATTCAAAACCGGCTTTTTGTTTGATTTTTTGACAAATTAGTCATTGTTTAAAACTTTTATAGTCTTTTTATTGACTAATAACACGTGTGCGAATAGAATTAATTTCGTTATTAATAAGAAGTATTTCGTGCTGAAAATATTGCTTTCAAATTTTAACAAAAAAGAGAAAACTATGAAAAATAAAACTAAATGGATCCTGCCGATTGTGATTATATCTTTTATAATCCTTGCTGGAACTTGTGCTGGAATTATAGGTGGGTTTGTTCCTAATCTATTCACTCCAACAATGAGTACCAATGATTCCGTAATTACATTGAATGCTGATAATGCTCCTGACATATCAACAAGTTCATATACCTCAACTGGTCAAATTACTGAGTCACACGGTGTTGTGTTCAAATACACCAATGCTAAAAAAGTTAGTGGTGTTCACGTTGAACTTGGAGCTTCTGGTGTTTTATATAACAACAATACATCGGGATCTACCACGCAAATCACTTCAATTAGTTCAGTATCAGTTGTCTTTTCAACTTCTGGAACATTATCACTTTTGACTTCATTGGATGGTTCGACTTATACAACTGGTGTAGCCTTGACATCCGGGACTGCTTATTCAACAACTTCCACTTATCCATATTATTTAAAATTGGCGAGTGATTCTACTAATGCAGTTACAATTACAAGCGTAACAATTAACTATCTTTGCCACGCTGTTTCTTCTCAAGAAGCGACAATCGTTGTTGCTACAGCATCTACTTCTAGCAACACCAATATTTCTTCCTCAATCGCTACGACAGACTTTACATGCACTAATATCACGCTTTCTGCTGTGTCTGGTTCTGGATGGCTTAGTTCAACTGGAAGCCAAATGAAATTTGGTTCTAGTTCTCAGGCTGGTTCATTGACATTCACATTTGACAGCGCTCTTATCACCAAAGTTGTAGCCAATGTCACACTTTATAATACTGATAATAGTACAACTATTACTATTACAACAAATGGCAATGGTACTTCTCAAGGACTTACTTGTGCAACTGGAAATCTTGAATTTTCAGATTTCTCAAGTGATACTACTGCATCGACTACTTTAACCATTAGTTCTGCTAGTGGAAAGAGATTTTATCTCAATTCATTAACGATTACTATTGGGCAAGCTACTCCTGTCGCTTTAACTGGTATTTCATTGCCTTCGACATCAACAGTATCTGTTGGTGCGACAAAGACACTAGATGTTACATTTACTCCTACAAATGCCACTAACAAAACTGTGACATGGTCGATTACTAACGCTTCGCCTTCTGGATGCGCGACTATCAATGCCTCTACTGGATTAATCAGTGGCGTTTCTGCAGGTACTGCAACAGTCGTGGCAACTTCCGCTGATGGAGGTTATGTTGCCAATTCAGCGTTAACTGTTAGTGCTGCTTCTTTGGATGCATGGACAATTATGATTTATATGTGTGGTGCTGATCTTGAAAGCAATGGTGGAACATCTGCTTCAAATGCTACCGGACTAGCAACCGGAGACTTAACCGAAATCTACAACACAAAAGATTCACTCCCTGAGAATGTCAATATTATCGTTGAAGCTGGTGGTGCTAAAGTATGGAAAACAACATATAGTTCTGTTATTTCTGCTTTAAAATTAAACAGATTCCATTTAACAACTTCTGGGTATGTTCAAGATGCTCAGATTACAAAAGAAAGCATGGGTCTATCAAGTACCCTACAAAGTTTCCTTGAATGGGGACTTACTTCTTATCCTGCTGAAAAAACAATGGTTGTCTTCTGGGATCACGGCGGAGGAATGGCCGGTTGTTGCTATGATGAAAACTATGATAGCAACTCATTGCTCAACTCCGAAATACAGACAGCTTTAAGCGGTGCATTTACTGCCACAGGAAGATCAACCGATAACAAACTTGAAGTCGTTGGTTATGACTGTTGTTTAATGCAAGTTCAAGATATTGCAGAAACTAATAGTACATATTTCAATTACATGATGGCATCAGAAGAATCTGAAAGTGGCTATGGCTGGGATTACGATGCTTCCACATCAAGTGGAAATGGTTGGTTATATAGTTTATATTCCAACGCTGCTACTTCTTCAATTTTGACTAAATGCTGCGATGCATTTGTATCTGAAAATGGTAGCACATCAGATCAGACCTTGTCATGGTTGACTTTGTCAAATGCTGCTGCCTATAAAACTGCTTGGGAAAGCATGGCCAATGCTTTAAAGAGCAAGATTACTTCTAGTAATAAGTCTTCATTCTACACTTTGCTAACAAGTTGCAAATATTATGCTGACACCGATTATTTGTATTTCTGCTTATTTGATGCTAAAGACTTCTTAACAAAACTTGCAGCATCTTCAACATTTAACCCTGGTACAACGTATACAACACCATGTACGACTGCACACAGCAATCTTGTAACGTATAGTAAAGCAGGAACAGGCGCGGGTAATTCATATGGTCTTGCTCTCTTCTTCGCGGTAAGTAGCAATGCTTCGACTAACGGCTGCTCATACACTTCGTCAGATACCAATTTTACAAACTGGTTATATCTCAACGATACATATGGCGCTTAATCCTATAAAACGTTAAATAACAAACAAGGGCATAGATACAAATCTATGTCCTTTTTGTATCTTTCTTATTTGCGATGTTGTAAGATACATAATGTATTAAAATAGAATTATGTTTACAGAATATTTATTAGGCATTGATGTTGGTTCTACAACAGTTAAAACTGTTGTTATTTCACGAGAAGAAAAAATACTTTATCACAACTACAAACGTCATTTCTCTAAAGTCAAAGAATGCGTTCTTATGCAAATTGATGAAATCAAAAAAAGTTTCCCCAATCAAATTTTTAAAGTATGCATTACTGGTTCAGCTGGTTTAGGTCTATCTGAAAAATCTAAACTGCCTTTTGTTCAAGAAGTACAAGCTGCCTTTCTTGCCGTAAAAAAATATTATGGCGATGCGGATGTTGTTATCGAATTAGGTGGCGAAGACGCTAAGATTATTTTCTTAACTGGTGGGGTTGAGCAAAGAATGAATGGTTCTTGCGCTGGCGGAACGGGAGCCTTTATAGATCAAATGGCGACATTGCTCAATATTGATGTCGATACCATGGATGAGATGTCTTTGAGAGCGGAAAAGATTTATCCAATTGCTTCTCGATGTGGAGTATTTGCAAAAAGTGATATTCAACCTCTTTTAAATCAAGGGGCGCGTAGAGAAGATGTGGCGATGTCAATTTATAAAGCTGTGGTTGATCAAACGATTGCTGGCCTTGCTCAAGGAAGGAAAATTCAAGGCAAGGTTTTATTCCTTGGAGGCCCGCTTTCCTTCTTAAAGGGGCTCCAAAAGGCTTTTATCGATACTTTAAAACTATCTCAAGAGAATGCGATATTCCCAGAATATGCTTCCTGCTTTATGGCTATTGGGTCTGGTTTATTTGCTGATAAATTAGATAAAACATATTCAATAGATGAAATTATTAGGGCTATTAGTAAAGCGAAATTATCTGATGACATCATTACTAGTGAACCGCTTTTTAAAAGCGAAGAAGAGTATGCCGCTTTTAAGAAAAGACATGCTGAAACAGATGTGAAGCGTGGCGATATTACAACATATAAAGGCAAAGCCTATTTAGGTATAGATGCTGGCAGCACAACCACAAAAATGGTTTTGCTCGGAGAGAATAACGAAATGCTTTATTCCCATTATGCCACAAATAAAGGACAGCCTTTAGAGGCTATTGTTGCTCAACTTAAAGAAATATATTCCACCGCAAGCAAAGATTTGACTATTGCTTCTAGCGCGGTTACTGGTTATGGAGAAGATTTAATCAAAGCAGGGATTCGTGCAGATTGTGGTCTTGTTGAAACTGTTGCCCACTTTAAAGCGGCATCATATTTTAAACCAGATGTTGATTTCATCATCGATATTGGCGGTCAAGATATTAAATGTTTTAAAATTAAAAATCACGCGATTGATTCCATTATGCTTAATGAAGCTTGTTCATCCGGATGCGGATCATTCATTCAAACATTTGCTTCCGCCTTGCATATTCCGGTTGAAGAATTTGCTAAATTGGGTTTATTTGCTAAAAAACCGGTAGAGTTGGGTTCTCGTTGTACCGTGTTTATGAACTCCTCTGTTAAACAAGCACAAAAAGAAGGATCCACCGTTGAAGACATTTCCAGTGGTCTTTCTTCGTCGATTGTAAAAAATGCAATTTATAAAGTAATACGTTTTAGAAATCCGGATGATTTAGGAAAGAACATCGTGTGTCAAGGTGGTACATTTTTAAACGATGCGATATTGCGTGCTTTTGAAAAGGAAGTTGGTCGCAATGTTACACGTCCATCGATTGCAGGACTAATGGGAGCATTTGGGGCAGCACTATATGCAAAAGAAAATGGTGGCCCTTCACATATAATAAGCCCATCAGAACTCAAAGATTTTTCATATAAATCTCTTGGTTTTGTTTGCAAAGGATGCACGGCGCATTGCAATTTAACTGTAGTTACTTTTAATGACGGCCACAAATTTATCTCTGGCAACAAGTGCGAAAAAGGTGCTGGGCTAAAACTTGAAGATAATGGATTAAATTTATTTGAATATAAATATAAAAAACTTTTTGAAGAAAATGGGAAAGTACTAAATCCAGTGGCAACTGTTGGTCTTCCTATGTGTTTGTTGTATTACGAACAACTTCCTCTATGGAGGACATTCTTCAAGTCTTTGGGTTTTGAAGTCGTCATTTCTAGTGAATCATCTCGTCAACTATATTTTAAAGGCCAATACACAGTTGCTTCCGATACAGTTTGCTATCCAGCTAAATTGGCGCATGGTCATATTGAAGATCTGTTAGACAAAGATGTTAATTTTATTTTTTATCCAAGCGAATCGTATAACCTCGATGAAGAATTTTCTGATAACCATTATAATTGTCCGGTCGTAGCATATTATCCTGAATTGTTAAAAGGAAATAACCCACGTTTAACTTCTCAAAACTTTATCCATCCTTATTTAGACATAAATAACAAACGTCAAAGCGCGATTACACTTCATAAAGCTTTATCAAAGTATGGCTTTAGTAAAGCACAAATATACTTTGCTCTTTTAAAAGGATTCAAATCCTTGGATGCTTATTATTTAGATGTGCAAAAAAAGGCTGATGAAATCATTAAAATTGCTAGGAAGAACAATAAAAATATCATTGTTGTTGCTGGTCGTCCATATCATATCGATCCTGAAATTAATCATGGCGTTCAAAAGCTTTTAACCTCGCTTGATATGGCTGTTTTAACAGAGGATTCAGTCTTTAGAAAAGTTAAATCTGATGTAAATGTCAATGTTTTAAATCAATGGACATATCACGCAAGGTTATATCGCGCAGCAAAATATGTCACCACACAAAAAGATATGCAACTTGTTCAACTCGTATCTTTTGGGTGCGGAATAGACGCTATTACCACCGATGAAGTGAGAAGAATTCTTGAAGAAAAAGGAAAGTTTTATACCCAATTAAAAATCGATGAAGTTTCAAATTTGGGTGCAATTAAGATAAGATTAAGAAGTCTTAAAGCTGCTCTTGAACAATCAAAGGATAAAAAATAAAGATGGAATTTACTAAATTTACCCCAGAAATGAAAAAGACACACAAAATATTGGTGCCAGATATGCTACCGATTCATTTTTCGCTTATCATTTCTATTTTAAAGGATTATGGATATGATTTAGAACTCCTTCAGACATCTTCCCGCGAGGTGGTGGATGAAGGTCTTAAAAACGTACATAACGATACCTGTTATCCAGCTTTACTAGTAATTGGACAATTTATCAATGCATTTAAAAGTGGAAAATATGATCCAAGGAAAACCGCGGTGCTTATCACACAAACTGGTGGTGGTTGCCGTGCTTCAAATTATATATTCCTTCTCCGCAAAGCTTTAGCAAGAGAATATCCCGAAGTACCTGTTATTTCTTTAAATTTCTCGGGTTTAGAAAAAGGGTCTGGTTTCAAATTGACCATTCCAATGCTTATCAAGCTTGCATACGCTGTTTTATATGGTGATATGTTGATGTCGATTTACAATCAATCTCGCCCATATGAAGTCAATAAAGGCGATGCGGAAATTGTTCTTAAAACATTGCAAGCTAAAATAGCCCAAATGTTTAAATCAAAAGAATACAAAAGAATTAAATTCATCTATAAGATGATTTGCGATGATTTTTCTAACATGGAAAGAACTACAACGCGTAAAACACGTGTAGGTATTGTTGGAGAAATCTATGTTAAATATTCGCCTCTTGCTAATAATCATCTAGAAGATTTCTTAATTTCCGAAGGATGTGAACCGGTTGTTCCAGGACTTTTAGACTTTTGCTTGTATTGCATTGTGAACAACATGAATGATCACAAACTTTATCGAATGAATAAAAAAACATATGTCTTCTGGAAGATTATTTACCGCTTTTTATATAAGAAACAAAAACAGCAAATACGATTTTTGAGTAAAGATGGAAGATTTGACGCTCCACACGATTTTGAAGAGTTAAGGAAGAATGCTGATGAGTTTATCAACCAAGGTGTAAAAATGGGCGAGGGATGGCTTATTCCTGCCGAAATGGCTTCTTTTGCAAAACACCATATCAATAATATTGTTTGTGCACAACCATTTGGTTGCTTGCCGAATCACATCGTTGGTAAAGGGATGATCAGGCCAATTAAAGATGCTTATCCAAATGTCAATATTGCGGCTATAGATTATGATCCTGATGCCACTAAAGTAAATCAAGAAAATAGAATTAAACTAATGTTGTCTAATATACAGAAATAAAAAAATAGTTCAGAAAAACCGAACTATTTTTATGCTCATAAACTTTATTAGGCGCTATACTTTTCAACTTTGCAACTATCGTAATAGTAAGACACGCTGCTGGATTCTTCACCCATTGAGCTACTGCTTTTAGTTATTTTGTAATTGTCGAATTGGATTGATTCTTTTGAAACAACTCCACTTTCTGTTATTGAACCTTCAAGATAAATATTGCCAGAACCAGAAGAAGTGTAATACTCGGTTTGGCCCTCTTCTAGTGAAGCGCTTCCCATTTCTGACAATGAAGTGTATAAACTTGCAGCAGTTGATTTAGATACGTTTCCTAACGCTTTAAATGAAGCAGTGCTTACTTTCCAAACATCCTCTCCACCAGGAAGGTTTGTTATGGATGCTGTGCCATCGACAACATTGACGATTTTGACATTAGAATCTTCAACTGTAATGTAACATGTTGTTACAGTTTTAGAACCATCAGCTTTAGTAACGGTTGAGGAAGAATAAACATATAAATCTGCTTCGCTATATCTAAGTTCTCCTACTGTATGGACTTTTGCTGAACTTTCTAGTTCGACCATGTCCGCTGTCATGGTGAATTTCACCACTTCTTCGCTGTGCTCAGAAATTTCTTTTAATCTCGCTAAAGCATCAGCACGGCTGATTTGTGATGCGCAAGAAGCCAAGCTTAACAAAGCTATAGCAATAATACCACGTGAAAAAATTTTATTATTCATGATTAATTAATACCCCCCTTTTTCACAAAAAAATTATATCACAAACGAATTATTATGAATATTTTTCTTTATTTGTGGTAATTATGCATTTCAATATATAATAATTGTGCTATGAAACATGGAAGAATAGCAGTTAAATTCGTTCACGCTTTATTGACACAGAACGATAAAAAACGACTAAAAAAAGAAGGCCACATTCATTTGTCGAATGTGTCTTATTTATTAGATGTTCCATATGAATTAGATGACAACCCATCGCATATATTTGATTTATTTTGCCCAATTAAAAATCCTAATGACACAATAATTTTTGATATTCATGGTGGTGTTTATTACTATGGTGCAAAAACCAATAATGCGTATCATAATGCCTTATTTGCTCAGCAAGGATTTGCTGTTGTCGGCGTTGATTTTACATTGACGAATTTTAAACAAAACACCAATTTGTTCAATTCTATCAAAGACATTGTTTCATGTATTAATCATTGTTATAAAAATAGAAAAAAATTGGCATTATCTTTTGAGCACGTTGTTTTAAAGGGGGATTCCTCTGGTGGTCAACTAGCAATTCTTATTGCCCAAATTATTAATTCTAAGGATTTGCAAAAAGAATTTGATGTCGAAGTCTCTCCCAAAATTAAAATATCTGCACTTCTACTTTCTTCCCCGGTTTATGATTTTAAAAACGCATATCGTCTTGGAAAAGAAATGCTTACTAAAAAAGCAATTCCTTATATTTTTTCTAAAACTATAAAAGAAGTGGGATATTTATCAAAATTAAATCCAAAAAAATATATTGCGAATGGATGCACACCACCCACGTTTGTTTCTTCGTGTAAAAATGACTTTATCAACAATCATGCAATCATGCTGAATAAAGATTTGGACAAATACAACATTAAGCATGAGTTTATTTTTGATGAGTCAGACGATAAACGTATCAATCACATTTTTAATATTGCTTTTCCAGAATCTGAACAAGGGCGTCATGTAAATTCTTTTATGATGGAATTTCTTTTGTCCATGTTTTATAAATAAAAATTGATATAACCTTATTATTACAAACGTGCTATATTTTATCTCGGAAGGAGGATTCGTTTATGAAAATTAGTTGGAAAAAAGGAATAGCGGAATTAGTGGGAACATTTGTTTTGACTTTCTTTGGATGCGGCGTTGCTGTTTTCTCAAGCCACTTGGCCTCGGATTATGGTTCTTTCTTAGCTTGCACATCCTTAGCCTTTGGTTTAACAATTGTCGCCATGGCATATTCTATTGGAAATGTTTCTGGCTGCCACATTAACCCGGCTGTCACATTAGCTATGTTAATAAACAAAAAGATTTCATTAGTTGATGCTATTGTTTATTGGGTTAGCCAAATTTTAGGTGCATGTGTTGCTGCTGCCTTATTGCTTCTTATCACAATGAACTCTGGCTTTGCTAGTTGTGCTTTAGGTTCTAATACCGTAAACACTACTATTTTAGGCACAGGTTTTGGTGGTTTAGCTCTTGGTTTTCTCGCTGAAGTTGTCCTCACATTTGTTTTTGTGTTGGTCATCCTTGGCGTCACAAGCAAGAAAGAGTATTCTGGCGTTGCCGGATTAGTCATTGGTTTAACACTAACCTTAGTTCATTTGCTAGGAATCAGTTTAACTGGTACATCAGTTAACCCTGCAAGAAGCATTGGACCTGCTTTGTTTGCTATGTTCAATGGTGTTTATGAACCAATTCAGCAAATTTGGATTTTTATTCTTGCTCCACTTGTTGGTGCTGCCATTGCGGCTCTTGTGTTTAGGTTTATCGCTCAAGCAAAAGAAGAAAAAGCTGAAGAAGCTTCATCTAAATAACCGAATTTCTCGATTTATAAAACCAGTCGATTTATCGATTGGTTTTTTATTTTATTATTTATTAGTTGAAAACAAGAATATATTATATATAATGTAAAATCGAAATCGAGGTTTTAAAGTGAAAAAGCTTGATCAAAAATGTACCCCATATTTGGATGCTCTCAAAAAATATTTGAGTAGAGAAGTTATTCCTTTTGATGTTCCAGGGCATCATATGGGCAATGTTCCTAACGCTTTAAAAGATTACGTTGGAAAAAAATTATTTGAGTGCGATGTTAACGCTCCTCTTGGAATGGATAATCTCGCAAACCCTAGTGGAGTGCTTAAAAGTGCTGAGGAGTTAATGGCGAGTGCATGTCATGCTGACAATGCATTCTTTTTAATTAACGGAACAACGAGCGGCATTTTAACGATGATTCTTACTGCGTGCAAAGCGAATGATAAAATAATTCTTCCACGCAACATTCACAAATCTGTTGTGAACGCACTTGTTCTTTCTGGTGCTATGCCTGTTTATGTTATGCCTAAGATAGATATGCAACTTGAAATAGCTAATCAACCTTCGGTAGATGATTACAAGAAAGCCATTATTCGCTATCCAAGTGCAAAAGCAATTTTTGTAATCAATCCTACATATTTTGGAGCAGTTAATGATTTGAAGTCACTCGTGGAATTCGCCCATGCGCATAATGTTGCAGTTCTAGTAGATGAAGCTCATGGTTGCCATTATTATTTTAATGAAAATGGTCCAATTTCCGCAATGCATGCTGGCGCAGATATGGCTAGTGTAAGTTTTCATAAAACCGGTGGTTCGTTAACTCAATCAAGCGTTTTACTGCTTCAAGGTGAAAGATTCACTAGTTATGAAGTTCAAAAGACTTTAAATATGATTAATACCACTTCTCCAAACACCATCCTTATCGCAAGTCTAGATGCTGCAAGAGCACATATGGTGAAAGATGGGCAAGAAGAATTATATGAAACTCTAAAATTAAGTGAATATGCTAGGGAGCAAATATCTAAAATCAAGGGGTTTATTCCTTGCAATAGAGACTATTTTCTCAAGCATGGTTGCTATGACTATGATGAAACAAAACTAGTCATCGAATTAGATCACCTTGATGTTTCTGGTTTCGATGTCTATCATATTTTAAAAAATGAATACGGGATTCAAATGGAACTAGCAGAAACTTATGTTATACTTGGCATTCTTTCGGTTGGTACCAAGCGCGAACATATCAGAAAACTAGTTAGTGCATTAAAAGATATTTCAAGAAAGCATTATCACAAGACAATGTCTTATCCAAAACATCACTTTGCTTTAGACTTTCCTTTTCCTCTCATTCGTCCAAGATCAGCATTTCATGCTCCAAGTAAAAAGGTGAGAATTGAAGACGCTGCTTTTGAAATATCAAAAGAGCAAGTCATGCTATATCCTCCTGGAATTCCTCTAATTGTTCCTGGCGAGGTTTTTACACCAGAAATTATATCTAGATTACAAAATTACGCTAAAACTGGAATTACGATTTTAAGCGATTTTCACGATGGATGTGTCAATGTTATCGATCGAAAGCAGTGGAAGCGTTATTCTTTTTATGAAAAGAAGCTATTTGATTATTATCAAAATAGAAAAACCAATCCGACAAATGATCACTTTTATATGCCGTTTGAAGGATGCAAGCATGATGCAACTCTCATGTTGCTGCCATTTAGAAAAGACACATGGAGAAATTCTGCTAAACCAGCCAGAGAAACATTTAAAAAAGTCATCACTGCTATTAGCAAGCATGAAAAAGTTATCCTTGGAATTCATCCAACCATTTACGATAAAGTTATCGATGAATTTTCGGCGATTCCTAATGTTGAATGCATCAAAGTGAAATACAACGATGCATGGGCACGCGACAATATGCCTTTATTTGCTAGTAATGGAGAAAAACTTCGAACAATTGATTTCCGCTTTAACGCATGGGGTGGAGAATTTGATGGATTGTATAGCAATTATAAAGATGATGATAGGCTTTCTAGCGTCGTTGCTAAGATGCTTAAATTAGACAATTATTACATCAACGATTTTATTCTTGAAGGTGGTTCTATCCACGTTGATGGTGAAGGAACATGCTTGGTGACAAGCGCTTGTTTGCTTTCTCCTGGTAGAAACCCAACCATGGACAAAAACGATATTGAAGAAATGCTTAAAACATATCTCAACGTTGAAAAAGTTATTTGGATTCCTCACGGAATTTATCAAGATGAAACTAATGAACATATTGACAATATGGCATGTTTTATTCGTCCAGGAGTGGTTGCTTTAGCGTGGTGTGATGATAAAGATGATCCACAATACGAATATTCAAACGAAGCTTTTAAAGTTCTTTCAAAAGAAGTCGATGCAAAAGGAAGAAAACTTGATATTGTAAAAATCAAACTGCCGACTCCACAATACATGAGCAAAGAGGAATCTAAACACATTGGAAAATCAAGATACAATGCCAAACCTCGCGAAGCCAATTCTCGTCTTGCTGCATCTTATATCAATTTTTATCAAGGTTCTGATTTTGTCATTATGCCAGCCTTTGGTGATAAAGAAGATGAAAATGCTTTTAAAATTATTTCTAAACTTTATCCAGAAAAGGAAGTCATTCAAATTTATTCCCGAGAGATTCTTCTTGGAGGGGGTAATATTCATTGCATAACAATGCAACTACCTAAACCGGAGGTTATCAAATGATTGTTAAAGTTGCTGCTACTCAAATGTCGATTTCGTGGGATATTAATGCTAATTTAAAAAAAGCTGATGATATAGTGCGAAAAGCCGCTAAATCTGGTGCGAACATAATCTTATTACAGGAATTGTTTAAAACACCATATTTTTGTCAGATAGAAAATTATGATTATTTCAAATTAGCCGAGGATCCATCAAATTCAGACTTTTTGTCTCACTATTCAAAGTTGGCTAAAGAATTAAATGTTGTTTTGCCAATTTCTTTCTTCGAAAAAGCCGGCAATGTATTTTTTAATTCTATCGCGGTAATGGATTCAGATGGTAAATGTTTAGGCATTTATAGAAAAACGCATATTCCGACAGGAGAATGCTATGAAGAAAAATTTTATTTTTCTCCAGGCGACACTGGATTTATGGTTTTCCACACTCATTTTGGAAATATTGGAATTGGCATTTGCTGGGACCAATGGTTTCCTGAAACAGCACGCGTTTTAGCACTTAATGGCGCAGAAATCTTGCTTTATCCGACTGCTATTGGAAGTGAGCCTGTGCTTCCTAAAGACTCCAAAGATCATTGGCAAAATGTGATGAGAGGCCATGCTGCCGCAAATATCATGCCAGTTGTAGCTTCAAACCGCGTTGGTGAAGAAAAAGATAAAAAATCTTCAATGACATTTTTCGGTTCATCTTTTATCGCGGATGAAGAAGGCAATATAGTTTCATCTCTTTCACGTGTTGAAGAAGGCTATATTGTTCACGGTTTTGATTTAGATGCCATAAATAAGAAAAGATATTCGTGGGGTGTTTTTAGAGATCGTCGGCCCGAATTTTATCAAGATATCATAAAGATGGACGCCTCTAAAAATAAAAAATAATTATGAAACAATATTCTTTAAGGCAAGGCTGTAACGTTATTGCTTATAAAAAAAATAACATAAACTATGGTATGGTTTGTGCCTGGGTTTCTTTAGTCGATTATGACAAATTAGTTATGCTTTTGGGTGGTCAAAGCGTGACTGGTAACAATATAAAAGTGGGGGATGTGATTGGCGTTTCTGCTTTGGCAGATAATCAAAAAAATATCGCACTAAAAATTGGTTCAAATCATAGCGACAAAGTCGATAAATTTGTTAATATTCCATTTATTTATGATGGCGATGCAATATTGATCCAAAATGCTAAATCTCAAATGAAATGTAAAGTGACTAAAATCGATTTTCTCAGTGGCAATAATGTCGACCATTTAGTTTTTGTCGACATATTAAAACACGAGGAAGATGGCAACGCCAAGTTCCTCGCATTAGAAGATGTTTTATAAATTTTAAACGGTAACCAATTCGTTAGAAGAAGCGTGTAAGAAACCATTATACATGACGTGTCTTTGATAAACACCAGTGTATTGTTTTTCTATACTTTGATATTGAACACCTAAATTATTAATAATAAATGTGCACGTTACAACTTTGTATATTGTTTGAGATTCCAAAGTCGTAATGTTATATCCTTCCTTAAAAGTGTTTGGAATAGAACTCCATCCCCTTATTTGATCTCCGGTGGCATTGATGATCAAGGTTGTGTTGTCAAAGGGGAAAGCCTTATAAATATCTTGATATGTTTTGTCTCCAGTTGCCCAACCAGTTCTTGCGGCATTATAAAATGAAGCAATTACTCCATCGCTGGTCTCGTATTCACTTAATTGTACTCTGGTGAATAAAGAACAAACTGTTGCAGCATTTACATAATCTCTTAAAGTGATGTCTGTCGTCTTTCCAACGACGCTAGTTTTCATTGAATTCAGCGTTCCATTAACAGGACCATCAGTGTATGTTTTAGCTAAATATTTATCATAGATTGCTTTCGAACCAACATCCTCAATTAATGTATTATCATCAATAATCGGACCTTCGACATTAGAACTTACATATTTAACCTGACCATTTTCATATTTAAAAGTGGCGTGATCCAAATATCTTCCATTGCACCCAGCATTAAGAACAGGTACTGTTTTTTTGCTTCCGGTTATTGCGCTGGCATTATTGATGTGGTCGTGGCCTGCCAAAACAACATCGACATAATCAGCAATTTTAGGTTGAACGGTTTTGTCATTTCCGTGTGTGGCATAAATGATTATATCAGCACCATAATAGCGTAATCTTTGTGCTTCATCGATAACGATGTTTGTTGGATTTTTGAAAGTATAATCAGCAGCAAGAGTTGAATCAATAGATGATTTAATGCTAGAAGCAATGCTTCCAATGATACCGACTTTAAAACCATTTTTAATGAATACTGTAGAATTTTCGCCGAGCACTTGTTCATCGTTTTTATAAACATTGCATGCTAATAGTGGAATGCTCCAGTCTGATGAACTTGTGTCCTTTAATTTATTAATATTGCTCTCTAATGTTGCTATTCCCCAATCAAATTCATGGTTGCCTAAAGCCATGGCATCGATTTTCATGTATTTCATCCATTCAATCATCAACGCGCCATTTTCAATGTTGGAATCAAGGCTTCCTTGAAACATATCACCAGCAGAAACAAAAACATTACCATTTGGATTGCTTTCTTGCTCCTTTTTAATGTAGTTTGAAAGTCTATTTATTCCTGGTTCATTATTTTCAGGTAGATATTCACATGCTCCGTGAGTGTCATCGATTCCGTATACATCGAGCTTAGCGCCTTCCACAAGTTCACTAGTTCCATATTGCGGGTTGTTCCAATCGACCTCTTTCCACGCCACGGAAGTAGATTGTGATGTATTAGAGTTTCCGCATGATGCCAGCGGAAGCAATATCGATATAAGAATTAAATTAAATATTTTTTTCATCGTTTTAAAGCCTTTCTTATTAATAATTATATCAAACACCGACATAAATAAAATGTTTATGTCTGATGTCTTTTTGCATTATCTAATATATTCAATAAATGGTATACTTTTAATATGCAGAAAGATTTTGCTCTTGTTTTACAAGGTGGTGGAGTTAGAGGCGCTTTTACCGCTGGTGTTTTGGATGTTCTCATGGAACAAGAAATATGGGCAAACTATGTCATTGGCGTTTCGGCTGGTGCTTTAAATGGTATGAACTATGTTTCTAAACAAATCGGTAGATCAAAATGGGTTTTGACCGATTTGATGCGCGATAGAAAATTCTTTTCAAGAAAAAACATATTTTTTCATGGATCTATTTTTAATTTCGATTATTTGTTTGCAAATAAAGGAAAGAATTTTAATGTATTCGATGATAATGCTTTTCTTTTGAGCAAAGTAAGATATATTGCCTGCGCCACTAATTTATTAACCGGCGGCGATGCTTATTTTGAAAAAGGCGTGGTATCAAATATTCAGCAAGGGATTAGAGCTTCTGCTTCTTTACCACTTGTTTCGAAACCTGTTTTTGTGGATAAGATTCCTTGTTTGGATGGTGGCATTTCTGTAATTGTGCCATTAAAAAAAGCCATTGAAGATGGCAATAAAAAAATTGTTGTTGTCATGACAAGGCAAAAAGGATATCGGAAAGATGTTAATAAGGATAATCACCTTTCTCTTGCTAAAAAGAAATATCACAATTATCCAAAGTTTATCGAAGTATTCAAAAAACAAGCATCCATATATAATTCTTGCGTGGAGAATGTTGAATCATTGCAAGATAAGAAAGAAATTTTTGTCATATATCCAAACGAACCAATCGTGCTTTCACGAATGGAGAAAAGCAAACAAAAATTAGTGGATTTATATTCTAAAGGCAGGCAAAATGCATTAGAAGTGTTACCAAAGTTATTGGAGTATTTAAATGAATAAGAACAAAAAGAGAACTTTTAAGCCACGTGGAAGGCCTAACGACATCAAGGAGTATAAAGTATCAACTCAGTGTGAACTTCTTGCTTTTTTGATTGAAAAGATGCCAAAACTATCAAGAAACAATGTAAAGGCTTTACTATCGAATCACCAAGTCGCGATTGATGGTGCACCGATTTCGCAGTTCAACTTCCAGTTGTACAAAGACGATGTGGTAATTGTTTCTAAAAGAAGAATAAGCAAACACGCCGAAGAAAAGCTTCCCATTATTTATGAAGATGAAGACTTTATTGTTTTAGATAAACCATCTGGTCTTTTGAGCATTGCAAGCGATAAAGAAAAATGCAAAACAGCATATCGTTTATTGACCGATTATGTTCAAAGCAAAGATCGCCACAACAGAATATTTGTCGTCCATCGTTTGGATGAAGACACTTCCGGCGTTTTAGTAGTGGCGAAAAACGCAAAATTAAGAGACGCTCTTCAAGAGAATTGGCAGTCTTTGGTGAAAGCAAGGGGTTATTATGCAATCGTCGAGGGGAAAATGAAAGAAAAAGAAGGCACCTTGACTAATTTTCTAAAAGAAAACGCTAATAATATGATGTATATCACTGACGATAAAAAACATGGTAAGTTATGTGTTACACATTACAAAGTAATGAACGAATTAGATGGTTATTCTCTTCTTGAAGTTCACATCGATTCTGGAAGAAAAAATCAAATTCGTGTTCAACTTGGTCATACTGGCCATTATGTTATTGGCGATGATAAATATGGTGAACCAAAGAACCCTTTAAATAGGTTAGGGCTTCATGCTTATGAACTTGTTTTGGTACATCCGTTCAATCATAAAACGTATGAATTCAGAGCTAAGATACCAGATGAATTTAAAACTATGTTTCCGGACAAGAAAAAGAAATAGTATTAATAAATTGATTATTGCTAACGATAATTCTATATTTAATATATTGATTAAATAAAACAATATGCAGATATTGATTAAACTTAAAGACGCATTTCTATCGGTAGTACCGATTTTTCTAATCGTCATGTTACTAAATTTTGTCGGATTATCTCCTTTAACATCTAATGAGATAATCGTTTTTTCTATTGCTGCTGTTCTAGCTATTCTTGGAATGGGTTTTTTTACTTTAGGTACCGATGCTTCGCTTTCGAAAATAGGCGAATACGTTGGTGCTTCTATTACCAAACGCAAAAGCTTAGTAATGATTGTCATTTTGTTTTTCTTGCTTGGGGTTTTTATCACTATTGCAGAACCAGATATTTCGGTTTTAGCAAGTCAACTGCCAATCGATAAATGGGTTTTTATCATTTTTGTAAGCCTTGGCGTTGGTATTTTTATGCTTATTGGTGTTTTACGCATCCTTTTTCAAAAAAGCCTTAAAGTATGGCTGCTAGGACTGTATGGTTTACTATTTGCTTTAGCGTGTTTAGTCGATGGATCTTTTTTGCCTTTGTCATTTGACGCTGGTGGAGTTTCTACAGGACCGATAACGGTGCCATTTATTCTCGCACTTGGCATAGGTGTTGCATCATCACGCGCTGGCGAACATCGCGATTCTGATTCGTTTGGTTTAACTGCATTATGTTCCATGGGTCCAGTCATCATGGTTATGATACTTTCACTTCTCATGGACAAAAGCAATTTAACTTACACATTTGAAAACCCAAATGTTGGTAACGACATTTTTATGCAATTTTTAAAAGGATTTGGTGAATCAGCTTTTGATGTTGCCTTGTCTTTAGTGCCAATTCTTGTCTTCTTTTTAATCTACCAAGCAATTTTTATTAAACTCCCAAGAAAGACATTAATTAAAATAATTGTTGGTCTTTTATACACATATGCCGGTCTAGTAGCCTTCATGGCAGCGGTCGAAGTAGGCTTTCTTCCAATTGGAAAACAAATTGGTATGTCATTAGGAGAAAATGAATATGCTATATGGTTATTGCCGCTTTTTGGGTTTGCATTAGGATTGTTTACCGTTTTAGCAGAACCCGCGGTTCCAATACTTGTTTCTCAGATTCAAAACGTGTCAGATGGGGCGATAAAGAAAAGAACTGTTTTCTTCTCATTAAGCATTGGTGTTGCTTCTGCCGTTTGTTTATCTATGATTAGGATTTATTATGGTTTCTCAATCATGTATTACCTTGTTCCTGGATATGCTTTAGCATTGTTTTTGACATTCTTTGTTCCAGATATTTATACCGCCGTTGCTTTCGATTCTGGTAGTGTAGCATCTGGTGCGATGAATGCATCATTTATTATTCCTTTGGCTACTGGTGCGTGTTTTGTCTTAAGCACAATACAAGGCAATGACCCATCAACATCGATTATGAGCAATGCTTTTGGCGTGGTGGCAATGGTTACTTTAGCCCCAGTTATTACTGTTCAACTCGTTGGACTTAATGCTACAATGCAAAAGAAGGCTGCGCTCAAAGTGGCGAGAAATCGTGTCAAAGAAGAAAACGATGCGCAAATTATTCATTTTGAATAGGTGATTTATGGCTGAAAAAGAAAAAAAGTTTGTTCCATTTGAAAAAACCCATGAATTAAAGAGGGTTAAACTTTTTATTATCGTTATAAATGAAGGCCAAGCTGATGGCGTTGTTGGCCGCCTTCACGATTTAGGCTGTGCATGTAGTATTATTATGAATGCTAGTGGGACTGCAAAAAAAGAGATGTATAATTTAATTGGGCTTGATAGTCCAAAGAAACAATTAATACTTGCTCTTGTAAGTGAACAGGATATTGATAAAATAAAGACACTTCTAGATGCCAGATTTAAGATATCTAACGCTGCTAAAGGAATTGCCTTCTCACTGAATATTAACAGTGTGATAGGTGTTGCTATTTATAAATTTTTAACTAACACTAGAGATGTTAGGGAGGCTAAAAAGCATGAAAAGACAAAATGACTTCGAGATGATAATGTGCATCGTCAATAGTGGCTTTGCTGATTTAGTAATGGAAGCTGCAACTAGGGCTGGAGCTAAAGGCGGTACTGTTTTTCATGGACGTGGAACTGGAAAGAAAGATATGGAAGATTTCTTTGGCATTGTTATCACTCCAGAAAAAGAAGTAGTAATGATTATTGTTCCTGTTGAAATTAAAGATAAAGTATTAACTGAAATTTATAAGGATGCTGGCCTTGAGACAAAAGGTCAGGGAATTGCCTTTTCTATCCCTGTCGATGATGTAGTCGGCATTGAAACTAAATAACAAATAATAGGTTTTCATTAGCTTTCGCATTTAAAAATGTGAAAGCTTTTTATTATCTTGCGCGTATATAAATGTTCTTTGATGGTCTAATTCGTGCTATATTATCAATACAATTCTTTAATTTATTATGGATGCTGAGACTTTAAAATTAAAAACAAAATCAACTCTATCATCGATTGCTATTTCAATTAAACGTTCGCTACGCAATCCTTGGTCATTATTTTATTTTGTTGTGGCTCTAGTTGTTGTGGCCATTGGTTTTTATGCATATGCTTTGTTTACTCAGTGGTGGACCACTCCTTTTGGTGGAGACTATACTCAACAGCAAATTCCGCTTTTTTATAATGCCTATGACGACTGGTGGACTTTCTTTAAAACTGGCAAGTTTGTCATGTGGGATGAATCGTTATTTCTTGGTGCTGACAATATTGGCTCCAATTCATTTTATTGTTTGTTTGATCCGTTCTTTATGGTCACCTTATTATTTCCTAGAGACTGGATTCCACAAATCATGGCTATTGAATCTATTTTAAAAGTTGTCGTAGCTGGTTTATTGATGCGTGCCTATCTCAAATATTTTAATGTTAAAGAGTTCACTGCTAGAGCATTTGGCTTAGCTTATGCCGTTTGTGGCTGGGTCGCTTTTTATTTTTGGTACAACACCTTTGCTGAAGTAGCAACTTTTTTGCCTCTTATTCTTCTAGGGATTGAAATTACCATCAAAGAAAGAAAACCATACGTTTTAATCGCCGGTTTATTTATTGAAGCTTTGACCAATTATTTCTTTCTTTTTACCATTTGTATATTTGGTGTTTTATATGCCTTATTTAGATACTTCCAAACTTTTAATACCAGAAATGGAAAACAAAATCTTATTTCCATTTCTATGGGCATTGGAGCGTTTGCGTTAGCTTTAGGAATGTCTTGTTTTGTAACGATTCCAGGTTATTTAACTGCGATGGAATCCACAAGAGCAAGCAATGCATATCTTGTGAGCCTTGGTGAACTCGCCAAAAGTGGCGACTGGGCTGGAATATTTACGAAAGTGTTTACATATTGGAATGGGTCAAAAGACGCTCTATATTATCCGCTCATCAGTTTCTTTTATCCAACTATGTCGTGTCGATATGTTACTTTTGTCACCAATGATAGTGGTAATGGTTGGAATATTGGTTCTAGTTTATTTTTGTTCATCCCAACCTGTTTGATTTTCTTTGTTTCAGTGTTGAATTCAATAAGAGAGAAGAAATGGTCACATTTTATAGCTATTGGTTTTTTCTTAATTTGTTTATTTGTTCCATTTTTCTATTATGCTTTTCATGGGTTCACCCAAATATATGGAAGATGGCAAATCATTTGCGTAATAAGCATTGCAACTTATTGCGCTATTGGTTTTGATAAGCGATTTGAGTGTCCAAAATGGTTTTATATAGTTAGTATTTTTGCAACATTATCTCTAATGGTTTTGGCTTACATTTTAGTCCGAACAAAAATTTATTCTTCAGAAGTGACTGATGCAGTCTATAACTCTTCTATGGATAATGTTTTTATTTATGAATTAATATTGTGCGGTGTTGAGTCATTAATCATATTTGTTATTTGGAAAAAAGAATATTTAAGTAAAGTTTTGCTGGGTTTTTTCGCTTTAGAAGCGATTGTTATGGGCAATATTACTCAGCAATGTCAAGGCATTATAAATTATCAATATAGTGTCAACGGTGGCTACTCAAATGTCATCAATGAAACAGACACCATTAATGTTATAAAAGGCAATGATGGCTCTTATTACCGCATCTTCAATTCAAGGGCTTACCCTGGTAATGATAATATCAATCTTCGCGAAGGTTATAATGGAGCGAATACTTTTCATTCGTTGTACAATTACAACACTTTAGATTTTTGTCATTATTCTCACATCATGAAGTATTCATCGACATGGATTGGTGGTTATATTGAAAGACGTGTCAACCTTGATGAATTTTTAGGCGTTAAATATTATGTGATCAAAAAAGATGAAACAAAAGTGAGTTACAATAACGGCACTCTTCTTAAATATGGTGAACCAGTTGTTCCACTTGGATTTGAAGAATTTGTCGATAGTGGTTTTTCTGATCAATATCGTGTTTTTGTTAACAAAAATCACATCGATTTAGGATTCAGTTATGATTCTATTTATTATAAAAACACTAATCAGGAAACAAAATTAGATGATTTTAATACAAATAACAATTTGGACCCAATTATTGCCGAGGAAACATATCTAAAGGGCGCAATTTTAAATGATGAAGATGCTGATTCGTTATTTAATAGTTATCCAAATTTGGCCTATTTATCCTCACCATCAAGAGAGGCAACTGAATTGAGCGGGAACTATCGAATTTATTCAACAACTAGCACCTTTGACCCATTTTATAAATCTACAGATTATTTGACCAATGGTCATATCAAGACCACTGATGAATCGATTATCGGCGGTCAAACAGTTTTAGAAATTACTCCAATTAGTGGTACATATTTTAACGATGAAGCTTCTAGCTTCTTGCTCAAATATCCGTATTATAATGATGGAATTACAAATTATGGCATAAACGTATATTTATATGGTGATGATGAAGCAAATCCAATAATGATGGATTTATCAAATTATAGTTCAGGAACATATAAAATGATTCGTGGCTATTATAGTGCTTCAAAAGTGAAAAGAATTATTATTGTTCCAAAATATAATTTTCTTTATTACACAAAGCCACAAATCTTTATGCAACCTTATTCTGAATATATGAATAAAGTTAATACATTTAAACAATATCCTTTAGAAAATGTTACCAATGGTGTTAATGAATACTCATTTACGACAAATTTTGAGAATAATAGGTTTATAGTTTTGCAACTTGCTTATGAAACAGGTTGGAATATCAAAGCACGCAGCGCGGATGGAATAACAAAAGATGTAAAGTATTATAACGCTCAAGGCGGATTTGTTGGATTTATGTCTGAAAAAGGGAACACAACTTACGAAGTTACCTATACTTCAAAAGGTTATAACATTGCAATTCCTATTACTATTGTTTCATTTTTAATTTTTAGCGGAACAATTGCGGGCGGTGTCGTCATCGAAAATAGACGTCGCAAAAAAGAATTTGGCATCAAAGAAAGCTAATTTCTATGGTAGATTTTATAAATATAATTTTTATTTATTTTTAGTAATTCACTAACTTGTCGAATTGCATCTTTGGTGCTGACACCCATATCAGTTAAGCTGTTGATCATCTTACGTATTTCATCATCGTTGATATTAATCATCGTCTCTTCATTGTTTCCTTCAACCACGATGACCATTTCGCCTTTCAAGGTTTCTGGATCAAGAGTTTTTAATTCATCAAGGTTTCCACGAATAAATTCCTCATGTTTTTTTGTTAATTCTCGTGCGATACAAGCTTTGCGCGAGCCAAATATTTCATCTAAATCATTGAGCGTATCGATAATGCGATGAGGAGCTTCATAAAAAATTAACGTTTCTTTTCTTTGCATTAAATTGCGAAGCTCTTCTTTTCTTATTTTTGTTTTTGGATCGAGAAAGCCGTGGAAATAAAATTTTTCAGTCGAGAGCCCTGAGCCCACTAGTGCATTTAATGCAGCGTTTGGTCCAGAAATAACTGCGACTTTGATATCATTTTGAAGAGCGTCAACAATCAAACGATTTCCTGGATCAGAAATACAAGGATAGCCAGCGTCGCTTAAATAGGCCACTTTTTTGCCATCCTTTATCATTTTTATTAACCTTTGACTGACTTCTTCTTCATTGTGTTCACGACAGGATATTAACTCTTTTTTTATATGAAAAGACGCTAATAACTTGCCACTTACTCTTGTGTCTTCGCAAGCAACGATATCGACAGATTTCAAAATATCAATTGCTCTTGGAGAAAATTCATCTAAATTACCGATTGGGGTGGCGATGATGTATAGAAGAGATTTTGTACCAGAATAATTGAGTTCTCGCATATTTATAAATATTTTTGAATGTCCTCTAAAGGAACAAATTGAATATCCTCGCTTGATTCTATTTTAATGATTCTCGACAAAACATTTATTGATGTTATTTTGTATTCGATGCCATCTTTAGTGAATCTTTTACCAACATTAGGAAAGTCTTTTTTCGCCTCTTCATATGCTTTGTCTTCGTACAAAAGGCAGCATATCAACTTGCCACATTGTCCGCTCAGCTTTGGAATATTTAAAGCCAACATTTGATTCTTTGCACGGTTGATCGATATGCCATCAAAAGAATCTAGAAATGTCGAACAACAAAGTGGGAGGCCACATAACCCGATACCGCCTATTTCTTTGGCCTTATCTCGAGCACCAATCTGCCTTAATTCAACTCGGCATTTCAATTGAGGGGCTAATATTTTTAATAATTCACGAAAATCTACTCTCTCATCTGCAACATATGAAATAGTAATCTTAGAACCATCTAGTACATAAGAAGCATCAACCAACGTCATATTGAGTTGCATTTTTTTTATTTCTTTAGCGCAAATTTCTAAGGCTTTTTTTGATTTTTCTTTGTTTCTTTCTGAAAGCTTTACGTCTTCTTCTGAAGCGACTTTTAAAATAGGCTTTAATTCAAGCTGCGATTTATACTCTTTAATATCAATAGCTGGCGATGAGGCATGGGCTAATTCAATTCCACGTACGCTTTCAACGATTACTGGTGTTCCAATTTCTAGAGGTTCATCATATCCAAAATAATATTCTCTTGAACCTTTCTCAAATTTCACTGCTTGATAATATTTATATTCTGACATATCTTTACTCCTTTGTTATTTCCACTGCAACACGATCGATGACTAATGGTATATTTAAATTCAAATCTAATTCTGTTCTTGCATTCATAATAAACACAAGACTTTCTTCGATATGATGCAGCTTTTTAGAAAGCTCATTCAGTATTGTATCATAAGATGAAAGAATTACCGAATTGCCAATTTTTAGATTTGCTAAATCTCTAAAGATGATTGTGAGCATATCTAAAAATAATCTAGCATCCTCTTTTTGCTTTAATAAAGGAGCAACCACACGCTCTGCAACATAAATTGCAGCATGTGAAGATTCTCCCATTGCATCAAGGAATTTTCCTAGCGAAGTTTTAATCGACAGATAAGTTTCATTTTTTGATTCATCAAAAATTAGTGTGGGGTCGTTATAAAAGTTTGATAGCAGCTCAGCATCTTCTATGTCTGAACCAAGTTCAACCGCTTTGTTAATAATGATATTTTGGTCTATTAATTTGAAACGTATTATTTGATTTCTTGATAGGATAGTCGGTAGCACTTTTGCTTCATTTTCTGTTGTTAGAATTGCATAGATATCGTTTCCAGGTTCTTCGAGAAACTTTAAGATGGAATTAACAGCTTCAACTGTCATATTCTCAACAAGATTTAAAATATATATCATTTTACCTTTATTTTCGAGTGCTGTACGAGAATAGTTGTCAGTGATGTTTTCTACATCGCTTTTTTTGATAGTTTTTTCTTTGCCATCGAGAATGATTAAATCTGCGTAGTTACCGTCTTCAATTCGCTGGCACGATATACACTTGTCGCATGCTAATGGAGAAGGATTGTCGCACACAAGAGACTTTGCTACATAAATAGCGATTTCTTTTAAAGGAATCCCTGATGTTCCGGAAAGCAAATAGGCATGAGAAAATTGATTTTTTGCTAAAGCATTAGAAAACACACGAAAAGGGATTTTTTGATAATTTTCTAAATACGCTTTGACATCCATGTTATTTTTCTAACTTTTTCTCAATGGCGGAATAGGCAGCTTGTAAAACTTCATCAATAGATTTTGAGGCATCGATAATCACATATCTATTTTTGTATCTTTTAGCTAATTCGAGAAAAGTAGCTCTCACTTTTTTATGAAATTCAATTTTTTCTAAGTCTAGTCTATTTACTTCACGTTGGTTATTAGCGGCTATTCTTTTTAAACCCAATTCTGGGTCAATATCAAACAAAAGTGTCAGTTCTGGATATGTATTTTCTGTAGCAAAGAGGTTGATGTTCAAAACATTATCAATTCCAAGATTCCTTGCTCCGCCTTGATAAGCTAACGATGAATCTAAGAAGCGATCGCATATGACGATTTTGCCTTCTTTTAAAGCCGGCCAAACTTTTTCAACAAGATGCTGTCTCCTTGAGGCTGCGTAAAGAAGCGCTTCAGCACGTGGATCGAGTTCTTTGTTGTTCTTGTCTAATATCACATTGCGAATTTGTTCAGCAATTGGGGTGCCACCAGGTTCGCGTGTAAAAATGACGGAATAGCCATCTTTTTCGAGTAATTCGCATATTTTATGCGCAATAGTGGTTTTGCCGCTTCCTTCTGGTCCTTCAAAAGTGATGAACATAACTATACCTTCCTTCTTCCCTCAAGGGCTTTGTTTAGTGTAAGTGAATCGGCGTAGTCAAGATGTCCGCCCATAGGGAGTCCATATGCTAGACGCGAAATCATAATATTTTTACTTTCTAATAATTTAGCGATATATAGAGCGGTAGTTTCGCCCTCAATCGTCGGATTGGTGGCCAATATAACCTCTTCAATTTTTTCTTCTTCAATTCGGCTAATTAGAGAACTAATATTTAATTTGTCGGCGCTTATTCCTTGTGTCGATGACAATACACCACCTAATACGTGATATTTTCCGGAATATTTGCCCATCTTTTCAAATGCGATTACATCTTTACTCGACGAGACCACAAGAATTGTTTTTTCGTTTCTTGAACTATCTGAGCAAAATTCACAAATTTCATCTTCAGTAAACATTCCACATATGTGGCATTTATGAATCTTTGTTTTTACTCCAAGAATAGCTTCTGAGAATTCTTGCGCATCATCTTCTGACATATCCAAAATCGCATATGCCATTCTTTCTGCAGATTTTCTTCCTACGCTGGGAAGTTTGGCAAATGAATCAATTAATCTCTCTAAGGATTTTAATTCTTTCATTACATTCCTAATCCTTCGCGTCTTCCGGTAATTCTTTCATTAATATTACCTATTTCATCGTCGATGTTTTTATACGCTTCATCAATGGCCATAACTATCATTTCTTCGACCATATCTTTATATTCTTTATCAAAAGCGCTTTCTTCAATGTGAACGGATTTTACAATCTTATTGCCTAAAACAACAACTTCAACAGCATTGTTTTTGCTCACTACAAATTCTTTCTTTGCCAATTCTTCATGGGCTTTCTTAAGCTCTCTTTGCATTTTTTGGGCTTGTGCCATCAGTGCTTGCATGTTCATAATTTAATTCTCCTTTTTATTTAATAAATTTAATTTGATTGAATCTTTTTTTGGTAGTTTTTGAATTTGATTTAAGTCGCTGAATAATTTCCTAAGTCTCACTGACTCAGATCTTGATATGGCGTATATGTACATTGGTTTTTCAACTACTACGTTAATTAATTCAGACAAAGTGTCTGAGTTTTGTTCGTCATTTATTTTTTTAACAACGCGGTCAAAATCATATTCTAAGATAATAACGTCATCTCCAACAACACATGGACGGCCATCCTTTAGCATAGTTGCAAACTTTCCCAATTTTGGATGAGATGTCATCGAATCTAGTTTTGCCCACTTTTTAGTCAATTCTTGTCTTAGTTCCTTTTTAGCAACAACCATGATTTTAATCATAGTGTCATCATCGACCTGTTTATATGTATGAACTGTGTCGTCTTTTGGCCCATCATCTAATAGCCAACTTGGGACCTCATCTTTTTTTATTTTTGGTTTATTGTTTTCTACTATTTTTTTCTCTTCGATAATCGGCGCTATTGTTTCATTTTTGTTGCTGATTTTTTCTACCGATTTTTCATCGATAGTTGGAACCAATGATTCCTTTATTTGCTCATCATTCTTAAGAATTTCTTTAGCTATTGGTTTATCTTCTTCTATATGTTTTGGAGCAATGACTTCGACTTTCTTTTCTATTGCGGGCTTTGCTTCTGCAACTGGTTCATTTTTTTCTAGTGTTGCTAGTTTTAAAAGAACAATTTCAAATAATGAATTTATATTTGCCACAGTCTTATAATCTGATTGCGCTTTGAGCAGGACATCAATCATTTGATTACATTTTGTCTTGTCAATAAATGAAGACAACTTCTCAGCTTCTGCTTCTTTTAGTGTTGGCATTTGATAATTTTCTCCGCCACTTTCATAGACCAACAAGTCTCGTAAAATCTCCAATAAATCGGATGTTAAACGTTTGATGTCGATTCCAGATTTGATAAAACTATCTAGTTTATTAAGAACAACTTTAATGTCGTTATTTGAAATGGCTTCAAGCAAAGCAATTTTTTCATCTTTTGAAGTAATGCCAAATAAATCGAGAACGTCGTTTAGTTTTATTTCATCAGAAGAATATGCCAAAACCTGGTCAAGCATCGATAAAGCATCGCGAACACCGCCATCAGCTAATTCAACTATTGTTCGAAGAGCATCATCTTCATATTGAACTTTTTCAATTTTCAAAATGTCGATTAATCTTTCTAAAATTTCTCCATCCTCAACCTTGGTAAAATCATACCTTTGGCATCTAGAGATAATTGTTGGCAACACTTTATGAGGTTCGGTTGTTGCTAAAATAAAAATAACGTGAGATGGTGGTTCCTCTAATGTTTTAAGCAAAGCATTGAAAGCACCGCTTGACATCATATGAACTTCATCGATGATATAAACCTTGTATCTTCCCTTAATTGGGAGATATTTAACTTTTTCAATTATTCCGCGGACTTCTTCAACGCCATTATTTGAAGCAGCATCTATTTCAATAACATCAGGATGAGATCCATCATTTACAGCTTCGCAATTTGAGCATTTATTGCATTGGTGTCCAATCCCTTCTTCACAATTTAAAGCCTTAGCAAAAAGTTTTGCCATGGTCGTTTTTCCAGTTCCGCGAGGTCCACAAAATAAATAAGCATGAGCAATTTTATTTTTTTCTAAAGCATTTTTTAGCGTTTTCACAATATGCTTTTGTCCTGCAACCTCTTCAAATGTTGTTGGACGATAAGTTCTATACAATGCTTTATATGCCATAAATAATACCTATTAAGATTATAGTAGTTTTTCCTTTATTATTAAAGAAAAAAGGGAATAGTTTTAGACTTTATTTTCTTTCTGCTATTTAAGTCAAAAACATAATTGAGTTTATAAAACTTTTGCAGTTCTTTTATTCAGGCGGATATTTTGGTATACTTTTTAGACGTAAGGCAAGGTGTTTTATGGAAGAAAGTATGAAAAAACGACTGCTGATTACAGAGGCAAGGCTCGGCGACGTTTCAGAACAATTAATGGCCCCTGATGTGAGCAGAGATATTAATAATTTTCGCTCTCTTTCAAAAGAGCACGCTATGCTTGAACCAATCGTTGAAAAATACCACGAGTACTTAAAATGCGAGCAAGATGCTTCTGATTCATTACTTATGGAAAATGATTCTGATCCAGAAATTGTTGAAATGGCTAAGTCTGAACATAAAAAATTAATTCAGATAATGGATGAAATAACCGCGGAATTAAAAATTCTACTTTTGCCAAAAGATCCAGACGATGACAAAAATATAATTGTTGAAATTCGTGGAGCGGCCGGTGGAGACGAGGCTAATATTTTTGCAGGCGATTTATTTAGAATGTACACGCGTTACGCGGAGAATAATGGCTGGAAAATTCAACTCATCGATGAATCTCCTTCTGAAGCCGGTGGCTATTCTTATGTATCGTTTATGGTTAAAGGTCAAAGCGTATATTCTAAATTGAAATTTGAAAGCGGTGCTCATCGCGTTCAAAGAGTTCCTAAGACTGAAGCTTCTGGTAGAATCCATACATCAACCGCGACAGTTTTGGTCATGCCCGAAGCTGAAGAAATCGATGTTGTTATTAGTCCATCTGATCTTCATGTCGACACATATCGTTCACAAGGGGCTGGTGGACAAAATGTAAATAAAACTGAATCGGCTGTTCGCATAACTCACATTCCAACCGGGTTGGTTGTATCTTGCCAAACTGAAAAATCACAAATTCAAAACCGCGAAATATGCATGAATATGATAAGAGCAAAAGTTTACCAAAAAATGCTTGATGAACAACAAGAAAAAATTGGAAATGAAAGAAAACTAAAAGTCGGGACTGGCGAAAGAAGCGAAAAGATTAGAACGTATAATTATCCACAAAATAGAGTTACTGACCATCGCATAGGTTTTACAATTCAAAAATTAGACCGTGTTATGGAAGGTGAATTAGATGAAATTGTTGACGCTTTAATTCATTTTGACCAAGAAAGTAAAATGCTTGGTGAAAGTAATGAAAACCAATAGTACTTTAAAAGAAATTTATGATAGTTGTGTACAAGCCTCTGATGGTAGAGTTTTAGAACGTGATATTCGCACTCTTTTATGCGAAAATAATGGCATTGATAACCTCTCAAATCTTTATACCCATTTATTCGAAAATATCAAGGATTTGCAGAGATTTCAATCAGATTTTGCAAGGTTATTAAATCAAGAGCCTGTCGAATATATTACTGGGAAAGCAATTTTTTTGAATCGTATTTTTTCAGTTGATAAAAATGTTTTAATTCCTCGTGTTGAAACTGAAGAAGTCGTTGTTTTTGCTGAGAAGAAAATACGTGAAAAGTTTGGCGACAAAAAACCTGTTGTTATTGATGTTTGCACTGGTAGTGGATGTATCGCAATTTCTCTATCGTTGGATTTGAAAATCAACATTATCGCTTCCGATATTTCATACGAAGCCTTGAGTGTTGCAAAAGATAACAGCAATAATCTTCACTCAAATGTTGATTTCTATCAAGGCGATATGCTTGCTCCGTTTCTTGAAAATCATACAAAATGTGATGTAATTCTTTCTAATCCGCCTTATGTAAAGAAAGACGCTATTCTTGATAGAAGTGTGAGAGATTACGAGCCATCCTTAGCACTCTTTGCTAAAGATGGAACTGAATTCTATGAGTCAATTTTAAGAAACTGCAGTTATATTTTAAATAAAGATGGCATTATAATCTTTGAAATTGATCCATCTTTGGTGGATGATTTGTCAAAACTTATTAACACTTATCTTCCTGGTGCTAAATTTGAATTCATTGAGGATATCAATAAGAATAAACGCATTTTATACATTAAAATGATATAGGAGTGTTATTATTTATTTATGAGCAAACTTTATAATAAAAAACAAATTGATGATGTTGCAAAAGTAATCGCAAATGGTGGAGTTGTAGCATTTGCAACTGAAACTGTCTATGGCCTCGCTGTGATTTTTGATAGCAAAGAAGCATTTTCTCGTCTCGTCAATGTTAAAGGAAGATCTCCAGACAAACCATTTTCTATGATGGTGTCAGATATTTCTGATATTTATAAATACGCTCAGCCAAATAATGATACTCAAAAATTGATTTATAGATTTATGCCCGGCGAGGTCACTTTGATTATGGATACCTTGCCCTCTTTACCTGAATGGGTTTCATTGAAGACAAATCATGTTGGTATTCGTATACCAAATGACGATTATGTGCGCGCTTTAATAAGAAAAGTTGGCAAGCCTTTGCTTGTCACAAGTGCAAATAGAAGTGGTAAGCCACCTTTAATTAATTATGAAGATGTGGTAAAAGAATTTAATAATGATGTCGATGCGATTGTTGAAGGTAAATGCGTGTCATCTTTGCCATCGACTGTTATCGATACATGCGGCACGATAAAAGTGCTTAGAGTCGGTTCTATTTCAGAAAAGCAAGTTATGGATTCTTTGGAGGAGAAACATATGAAAATTGTTGTTGGTTGTGATCATGGTGGATTAGAATTAAAAAATGCTATTAAAGAGCACTTAGAAAAATTAGGCCATGAAGTAAAGGATGTTGGCACATATACAAAAGATTCTGTCCATTATCCGCTTTTCGCTGTTGCTGCTGCAAAAGTTGTTGCTAATAAAGAAGCTGATTTTGGAATTTTAGTTTGTACATCTGGAGAAGGCATTTCAATTGCCGCTAACAAGGTAAGAGGCATTAGGTGTGGCATCGGTTATAATGATGATGTTGCTAGACTAATGCGACAACACAATAACGCCAATATGATAGCTTTTGGTCAAGCTTTCATGCCAACCGAAGACGTTCTTAGGCGCGTTGATATTTTCTTAAAAACACCATTTGAAGGCGGAAGGCACGAAGTTCGCGTTGAAATGATAGACAAAATTTAAATTATTTCATTATTATCAAAAATAGGGGCACGTCTCCTATTTTTTTTATCTATATATAAATATGGGACATTTCAAATGCAGTCGATGTGGAAACGAAGATCCAAAATATATCGGTGTAAAAAATAATGCGCCATATTGTAGGCTTTGCGTTTCAATGAATGGCAGAGATGCCTTGACTCATAATATTGAAAAAAAGGAGTGTTTTCTAAATATTAAATACGAGTTAACTAATGAGCAAAAGGAAATATCAAACAAAGCAGTAAATGCTATAAAATCGCATAAGAATACCCTTATTTATGCTGTTTGTGGTGCAGGTAAAACAGAATTAGTTTTTGCTTCAATTCAATTTTGTTTGTCACAAGGCTTACAAGTTGGTTTTGCAATTCCAAGACGTGAAGTTGTTATAGAAATATATCAAAGATTAAAAAGAGCTTTTCCAAGCAATTCTATTGTCTCGGTTTATGGTGGTAATAACGATATTTTAGAAGCTGATATCATTGTTTTAACCACTCATCAATTATATCGATATTGCCATTATTTCGACTTATTAATTCTTGATGAAATAGACGCTTTTCCATTTAAAGAAAACGCACTTCTTTCTTCGATGTTTTTAAGAAGTGTTAAGGGCAATTATATATTGATGTCAGCAACTCCAAGTCAGGCTATTATTAATGAATTCAAAAAGGATGGCAAATGTTTATTAACATTAAGAACGCGCTTTCACAATAATCCTATTCCGGTTCCTCAACTAATTATATCCATTGGATTTCTTAAGTACTTTATTATAATTAGAAAAATAAAACAATATATAAAATCACAAAAACAACTAATCATTTTTTCACCAACAATTGACATTGCAAAAACAATTTTCGCTGTTATTAGTAAATTTTGTCCAAGAGGTGAAATTGTGCATTCGAAGAGAAGCGACACTTCTAAAATAATAAATGATTTTAAAAATCAAAAATATGATTATTTGGTTTCTACTGCAATACTTGAAAGAGGGATAACGATTAAGGGGTTGCAAGTAATAATTTTTGGCGCTGATAGTGATATTTTTGACGAATATTCTTTAGTACAAATTGCAGGAAGAGTTGGGAGGGATAAAAATGATCCAAAAGGCGAAGTTATTTTTCTTGCGAATAAAGGAAATGCTTCAATCAAAAAAGCCATCAATACAATCAATGAATCAAACTTGTCTTTGCAAAAATTGTTTTGAAGAAATACATGACAATTCGCTAAATTTTTTAGCGAACTATAATATTTGTTTATGTCATAAATGTTTTGAAAATATCGAAGTTCTTGATATGAATTTTGAGTTGTTTGATATTAAAGGCCTTGTTCTATATAAGTATAACGATTTTATTCGCGAAGCTTTATATAAACTCAAGGGATGTGGGGATATTGAATTAGCATCCATATTCCTAAATTATCGTATGTTTCCTTTGCGTTATTCATATAATGACTATGTTATAATTCCGGTCCCAAGTAACGAAGAAGATGATGCTGCCCGAGGTTTTAATCATGTCGTTGAAATATTTAAAACGCTAGGGTTGCCAATCCATTTAGTCTTAAAAAAGAAATATAAATTTAAGCAATCAGATTTGTCAAAGGAAGAAAGAGAAAAAATTGATGACAAACTTGAAATTAGTAATGCGGAATCAATCAAAAATAAGAAAGTTTTATTAGTTGATGATGTTTATACAACTGGTTCGACATTAAAAGCGTGCATTAAATTGCTTAAATGTGCAGGGGTAAAGCATATAAAACTCCTTGTAATTGCGCATCCTGTTTTGAATGATACTGAATAAATTGCATACCATTAATTTTAATGGTAAACTTTAATCGCTACTTTTTTGTGAGGTTGTTATGGCTAATTTTATTGAAAAACTATTCCGATTTGATCAGCGAGCACTTAAAAAATACTCAAAACAGGCTGATAAAGTACTAGCGTTTGAAAGCACAATGCGTGCCTTAAGCGATGATCAATTGCGAGCTAAGACTGCTGAATTTAAGAAACTTCTAGCTGAAGGAAAAACAGTAGAAGATTTTAAATATGAAGCTTATGCTGTTGCACGTGAAGCTGCACAACGAACTCTTGGCCAATTTCCTTTTAGAGTTCAAATTATTGGTGCTCTTGTCCTTGATCAAGGCGATGTTGCCGAAATGAAAACTGGCGAAGGAAAAACATTAACTGCAACGATGGCAGTTTATTTAAATGCTTTAAAAGGCGAGGGAGTTCATGTTGTTACAGTAAACGAATACTTAGCTCAACGTGATGCTGAGTGGATGGGACAAATCTACCGTTTTCTTGGATTAACAGTTGGTGTTAACCTTCGTGAAAAAAGTCCATCTGAAAAGAAAGATGCTTATCTCTGTGATATTACATACACAACTAACTCTGAAGTTGGGTTTGATTATTTAAGGGATAACATGTCTGGAAGCGTACAGGGCCGCGTCCTTCGTGGATTAAAATATGCAGTTATCGATGAAGCAGACTCGATTTTAATTGATGAAAGCAGAACCCCATTAATTATTTCCGGCGGTGCAAAAGCAAGCGCTTCTCAATATACGGTCGCAGATAGATTTGTTAAAACACTTAAAAAAGATACTGATTTTAGCATTGATATAAAGACAAAGACCTGCAATTTAACAGATGATGGCAACGCAAAAGCTGAACGTATGTTTGGTATTCGCAATTTGTATGATCCTGAACATGCTGATCTTGTGCATAGAATCCATCAAGCTCTAAAAGCTAATTATGTTATGACATGCGATGTTGAGTACATGGTGGATCAAGAAGGCGAAATTCAACTTATTGATCAATTTACTGGTCGTATTTTAAAAGGGCGTGAATATTCCGACGGCCTTCAACAAGCAATCCAGGCTAAAGAAAATGTAAAAATTAAACAGGAAACCGTCACGCTTGCTACAATTACATATCAAAATTTCTTCCGCTTATATGGGAAATTATCTGGTATGACTGGCACAGCCAAAACAGAAGAAGAAGAATTCCGAAAAATTTATAATATGCGCGTTGTCTCAATTCCAACAAACAAACCTGTTATTCGTGATGATGCAGTTGACAATGTGTATGCGCATAAAGATACAAAATTAAAAGCATTGATAAGTGAAGTAAAAGAAAGACATGAAAAGGGACAGCCTATTTTAATTGGCACCGTTTCTGTTGAGTCATCTGAAGAAGTTTCAAGATTGCTTGATGCTGCGGGGCTTAAACACGAAGTGTTGAACGCTAAGAACCATGCTCGTGAAGCAGAGATTATTAAGTTAGCTGGTCAAAAAGGACAAATTACGATTGCTACTAACATGGCTGGCCGTGGCACCGATATTAAAATAGATGATGAAGTGAAGGCTTTAGGTGGCTTGTGTGTTTTTGGCACCGAAAGACATGAATCACGCCGCATTGATAACCAACTTCGTGGGCGAAGTGGTCGTCAAGGTGACCCTGGATTTTCTCGTTTTTACGTGTCAATGGATGATGAATTAATGAAGCGTTTTGCTAATGAAAGAATGATTAAATATTTTGAAAGTTTTGGGGATGACGCCATTCAATCTTCGATGGTGACCAACGTTATAACGAGTGCTCAAAAACAAATTGAAGGCAAGAACTTCGATATTCGTAAAAACTTACTTGATTACGATGACGTTATTGCAAAGCAAAGAAAAGTAATTTATGAGAAACGTGATGCTATTTTATTTGGCAAAGATATCAATGATTTAATTGTTGATATGTTCCAAACTGCTGGTGTCGCTCTATGCAAAAAAGCAATACCTCAAGGGAGCAATGATGGATTAATTTCATCCGAATCTTTGAAAAAAATTATTGAACCACGTTTTATTAAAGAAGGCGGTTTCAAAAACGCTGATTCTTATGAGGAAGCTCCTTTCGAAGAAGCTGGTCAAGATTTAGGCGATGATTTGTACGCTTTATATATCAAAAGACGAAAAGCGTGGCCTGTTGAAATTGCCGGACAAGTTGAACGTCAAATCACATTGCAAACAATCGATCAAAACTGGACAAAGCATATTGACACAATGTCGCGTTTGCGTGAAGGTATCCACTTGCGTAGCTATGGGAATACTGATCCTTTGCAAGATTATGTTAACGAAGGTTATCAATTATTTAGAGAAATGCTTGATACAGTTGCTGTTGACACCGTGTGGAAATTCTTAAATGTAATCATTCAAGTTGAGAAAAAAGAAGAGGTTTCACCTGAAGAAGTTGATGCTTCAAGCAATTTAAAAAAAGATGTTCAAGAAATCGATTTAACAAAAAAGACAGAATAGATGAGGAATATATATGAAAGAGTTATCAGAAATTAAAATGCTTCACTCCGAACTCCAGCATTCAATCGATCAACTCGGTGGTTCTCTTTGACCTCGATTATATTAAAAATAGAATAACTGAGTTAGATGCTCTTCAATTGAAGGAAGGCTTTTGGTCAGACCAAAGGGAATCGGTTAAGGTTCTTGATGAATGCAATGATCTAAAAGATACTTTTTCTTTGTTTACAACGATAACAAAAAATGAAAAGGATATTGAAGAATTACTCGAAATAACAAACGAGAATGATCGGGATATGATTGATTCTTTATCTGCCTCCATTGATGAAACTATAAAACTTGTCAAAAAGTTGCAAACCAAAGTGCTATTCGGTGATAAATTTGATACCAACAACGCCATTGTTGAAATACATTCTGGTGCTGGTGGAACCGAGTCACAAGATTGGGCAAATATGATTTATCGAATGTATGTTAGATGGGCTGAACAACATGGGTTTAAAATGCTAACAATGGATATTCTTCCTGGCGAAGAAGCTGGAATAAAATCATTAACAATGGCGATTCGTGGACATAATGCCTATGGTTTATTAAAAAGCGAAAAGGGCATTCATCGTCTTGTGCGCGTTTCCCCTTTTAATGCTGCTGGAAAGCGACAAACATCATTTGCATCAGTAAACGTTGTTCCAGAATTCAATAATGACATTGACATTCAAATAAATGAAAAAGATTTAAAAATTGATACATATCGTAGTGGTGGAGCAGGTGGACAAAATGTGAATAAAGTCGAAACTGCTGTTCGAATAACTCATATTCCGACTGGAATTGTAACATCGTGCCAAGTTGAACGATCGCAACTATCTAACAAAGAACTTGCAATGAATATGCTCAAAGCAAAATTGTATGAACTTGAACAAGAAAAAAAACAGAAAGAACTCGATTCGATTGTCGGTGAGCAAAAATCAATCGAATGGGGTAGTCAGATAAGGTCTTATGTGTTCTTTCCATACACTTTAGTTAAAGACAATCGAACCGGTTATTCTGATAGCGATGTCACTGGCGTTATGGATGGAAAATTAGATGAATTTATGTATGCCTACTTGGAAATGGAGGCAAAAAGCCATGTCAAAAAATAAAAATGCTATTTCTTCAAATAAAATAGATATTAAAGGTTTACTATTTCGCTATTCAATGATTATTTTGGGATGCGTTTTAATCGCTTTTGGTTCCGCTGTCTTTTTAGTACCATGTAATATCATTGCTGGTAGTTTATCTGGCATTGGTATTATCATTGATCATTTCGTCAAAATGTCATATCCAGATTTAGACACCACAGTTGATATCACCGTTGGTGTTTTAACATGGATTTTGTTTTTTATTGGCTTGATATTTCTTGGAAAAAAATTCACATTGCGAACTCTTTTAGCGACTATTATTTATCCACTTATATTTGCCGCATTTTCGCGTTTTCACTGGTTTGATTTTATTATTAATCCGTTAATTGTTCCGGACCCTGACACAAATACGATTGAAACAGCTAACTTATTACTTGCTGGTTTATTCGGTGGTGCGTTTATTGGCGGTGGTGCTGCTTTGACATTCATTGGTGGAGGTTCTAGTGGCGGTATTGATATTGTCTATTTTATAGTTGAAAAATATCTAGGAATTAAGCAATCAATTACGTCTTTCGTTCTCGATGCAGTAATCATTATTGTTGGTATGATTGTTCTTGATGACATCGTTCCTTCTCTTATAGGTATTCTTTCAGCTTTTACCGCTGCGGTCATGATACAATTCATATTTATCGAAACAAACACTTACTATGTTGTTGAAATTATTTCATCTAAATGGAATGAAATTTCCCGTTATGTGCAAGATGACATGGGCCGCGGTGTAACATTTATTGATGCAAGAGGCGGATACAAAAATGATGCGCGGACAATTATACGTGTAGCATGTAGCAAATCCCAAATCATTGGTCTAAAGGATTTTATTGCTCAAATTGATTCGCGTGCCTTTGTTACAATTACACAGTCAAAAGCAATTATTGGCGAAGGCTTTGATCCTCACAAGTCATCCTCTAAAAAGAAAGATAAATCTGAAAAATAATTGATTTTTGCGTGGATATTTATATGAATGATAGCGAAAAATTCCAATTAGTTTCAAACTATAAACCAACCGGTGATCAACCTCAAGCGATTGAGAAATTAGTTGATGGTCTTTCTCGCGGCCTTAGACTCCAGGTGCTTTTAGGAGCTACTGGGACAGGAAAAACATTTACTGTTTCTAATATTATCGAAAAAGTACAAAAGCCTACATTGGTTTTGGTTCATAATAAGACACTTGCTGGTCAACTTTATTCTGAATTCAAGGAATTATTTCCTCACAATCGTGTTGAGTATTTTGTTTCAAACTTTGATTTTTATCAACCGGAAGCATATTTGCCAAAAACCGATACCTATATTGACAAGAATGCTGTGATGAATGAAGAGATTGAAATGCTTCGTACAAGTGCTATTAATTCAATTTTGGAGCGACGAGATACCATTATCGTTGCTTCTGTTGCTTCAATTTATGGATTGACTGACCCAGACGAATATAGAAACCTTGTTTTTGAAATTCGGCAAGGCGAAACTATTGATAGGAAAGCTCTTTTTAATAAACTAATTGATGCTCAATATGTTCGCAATAATTTGGATTTAAACCCTGGTTCATTTAGAGTTCGTGGCGACATAATTGAAATTGCTCCTCCTCATACCAATGATTACATTATAAGGATAGATACTTTTGGCGATGACATAGAGCATATTTATCAATTAGACAAAACTACTGGTGAAATAAAAAGATCATTTAATACCTATCCAATTTTTCCTGCCTATGATCATGCTTCAACAAGAAAAAGAATTGCTGAAGCTGTTGTTACAATTAAAGAAGAATTAGCGGAAAGATTATCGTATTTTAAAGAGCATGGTCAACTTTTAGAAGCTGAACGTCTTGACATGCGAACAAGACAAGATATGGAGAGCATGCTTGAATTTGGAATGTGCCCAGGAATTGAAAATTATTCTCGACATATTGATAAAAGAAAACCTGGAACTCGGCCTTTTACATTATTAGATTACTTCCCAAAAGATTTTTTACTTGTTGTTGATGAATCTCACGTAACATTCCCTCAAATAAGAGGAATGTACAATGGCGATAGATCGAGAAAAACAACCCTTGTAGACTATGGTTTTAGACTTCCGAGCGCGCTTGATAATAGGCCATTAAATTTCAATGAATTTGAAGAAATAATGCCACAAACAATATGCACATCAGCTACTCCAGGAGATTATGAACTAGAAAGATGCAATCACAAAGTCGTGGAACAAATTATTCGTCCAACAGGACTTTTAGACCCTGTTATTGAAGTCAGAAAAACAATGGGTCAAATCGATGACATAATTTATGAAATTAAAAAACGCATAGAAAATCATGAGCGTACGATGATTGTAACTTTGACTATTCGTATGGCTGAAGATTTAACCAGTTATTTAAAAGATAAAGGTTTTAAAGTCGCTTACCTTCATAACGAAACAAAAACTTTGGAAAGAACAGAAGTAATTTATGAACTGCGTAAAGGCAAATATGATGTTTTAATTGGTATAAATCTTCTAAGAGAAGGACTAGATATTCCTGAAGTATCTTTAATCGCTATTTTAGATGCTGATAAAGAAGGATTTCTTAGATCTACAAGATCGCTCATACAAGTTACTGGTCGCGCTGCAAGAAACAAAAATGGCAAAGTTATCATGTATGCTGACAATATGACTGATTCTATGAAACAGGCAATAGGAGAGACTAATAGAAGACGTGAGATTCAACAAAAATACAATGAAAAATATGGAATAATTCCTGAGACTATTATTAAAGAAATAAGACCTCCATTAAAGAACTCTGCAGATGATTTGAAGTCTTTAATGGATGTGAACAAAAAATCTTCCAGGTCTCAAATCCAAGCTAAATTGAAAGACCTTGAAAAACAAATGCGCGAAGCTGCAAAAAATTATGATTTCGAAAAAGCGGCTGAAATTCGTGATATTATTTTGGAAATTAGAGCAGACTTGAATTAATAAAAACGTTGTTTTATATTAAAAATTATGCAATTATAGTAAAGCGTTATTATTAGATGGAGGAAACTTTATGCAATGGTATGACATAGTATTCATGGTAGTGGCATTGATCATCATTGTTTTATCTTTGCTTCAAGGTGGAAAATCTCAAGGTGCTTCAGGCGCTATTACTGGTGGCGGAATGAACATTTTTGCTAAAACAAAAGAAAGAGGATCCGAACTTGTTGTTACTTGGCTTACATTCTCTTTCGCAATTATTTTCTTTTTTATTGCTATTCTTGTCAGTGTTTTCCAACCAGAGAGCTCTAGTACATCTACATCAGCTATAAGAGCTTTAATTGATATTATTCATTAATTGATTGATAAAAGATATTAGCCAGCTATGCTGGCTTTTTTTAATATCATATGGAATTGATTGTTTATCTTTGATAAACTAATTGTTAATGAAGGAGGAACAATGGTATGGATATTAAAGAATATGTTTTAAATAGAAAAGAGATTTTAAAAAAAGAAGTTTCTTCTTATACAACAAAACCGCATCTTATTATTATTCAAGTCAATGATGATGAAGCATCTAACGCTTATATTAAAGGAAAATTAAAAGATTCAGCTGAGATTGGTGTTGTCGCTGATCTAATAAAACTTCCTGTTGAAACTACAGAAAAAAGTTTGTTAGATATTATTCAAAAACAAAATGAAGACTCAAATGTTCATGGCTTAATAGTTCAAATGCCACTTCCTAAACAAATCAATGAAGGCAAAGTTAAATTAGCTATTGCACCAGAAAAAGATGTTGATGGATTTCATCCACTTTCTTTGTATGAACCATGTACCCCTAAAGGAATTATTACATATTTGAAGGCTATTGGTTTTGATTTTGTAGGAAAAAATGCTGTTGTAATTGGTCGTAGCAATATAGTTGGAAAACCAGCATCAAAACTTTTGCTAAAAGAAAATTGTAATGTGACAGTTCTTCACTCAAAAACCAAAGAAGAAGACATGAATTTTTATATTAAACATGCGGATTTAATTGTTATTGCCATAGGCAAAAAATGGTTCTTAAGCAAACAAGAATTCAAACCAACAGCTGTAATAGTTGATGTTGGTATTAATCGTGTTGATGGAAAACTATATGGCGATGCAGAACCCGGGCTTCACGTTGCTTTGCAGACGCCAGTACCTGGCGGCGTAGGTCTATTAACAAGATTAACTTTAATAGAGAATTTATTGGAGGCTTATAAAAATGGAATTCACAATTAGTAACACATTTGTTTATGGACTTGAACGAGCTGTGAAAGCATCAGGCAACCCCATGCGCACTGTTCTTGATACAAGCGATGCTGAAGATAAAGACTTCTTAAGAGCTCAAAGACTTGGCAATGCAAGAAATGGAGAAGGTCATGACAATTTTCTAAAAGGCATACTTGTCCATTTAGATGTCATTGCTCCACTCTATTGGTGGAAGCAAGCACAAAGATATCATTGGTTCGATTTTGTTTCATCACAATCAACTATGCATTGTTTGTTAAAATTTGATGTCAAAACACAATGCGTGTCGGACACAAACAAAGAAGTCGTAGAACTTGTAAATCAGCTCGTAAAAAAATATCTAGCTTTGCCAGAAGATGACCCAAATAAATTAGCTAAGTGGCGAGAATTAGTGGCTTCTCTTCCTTGTGGTTTCTGTCTAGGAGCAACTATGACAACTAATTATCAACAACTTAAAACGATGTATTTACAAAGACGGAATCACAAACTCAATGAATGGAAAGTTTTCTGTTCGTGGTGTGATACATTACCTCATTTTAAAGAATTGACTGGTGTCGACAAATTATAAAAAAATAGCGCAAGAACTGTGATGTGTACCCAGTTTCCTGG
>MTLE01000464.1_pt1 | contig 143860 bp, 130 predicted proteins | sample 1982461 | NCBI WGS metagenome assembly MTLE01 (sample SAMN05712605, study PRJNA340218) | biofilm metagenome | isolation source: sample SPL anode biofilm adapted to -200 mV | place: USA | collected 2012-02-03
GACACCCTGATTAAGAGTCAGGTGCTCTACCAGCTGAGCTAATGGACCATTGCGTTACTGATATATAATACACAATTTTATTGTTTTTGGCAAGCACTTTTTTAAGAATGACTTTGAAGCTATATTTAAAGGTTAGCCATTTTCTGAAGCTTGAATAATTTTGATAGCTTTTAGCAGCGAACAACATTACTCTCTCAATTTTAGATGAAAGCACAAAGGATTTGGCTAGCTTGAAATAGAATAATCCCTGCAAACACAAATAATTTTATTGAGGTGAAATGAACATGAGTGATTTAAGCAACAAAGTAATTCTTACTATTGCGCCAACCGGCAACGTACCTACCAAAGAGCTAACTCCCTATGCCCCCATGACACCAAGTGAAATTGCCGCAGAAGCTTATGCCTGCTGGAAAGAGGGAGCTGCTATAGTTCATATTCATACTCGCGACAAAAATGGCCTTCCAACTTCAGATATTGAAATTAATCGTGAAGTCATGAACGAACTCGACAAATATCCCGACTGCGACATCATTCGCCAGGTTTCTACAGGCGGACGCGCGGGTAAAAACTACACTGAACGCGGGCAAATGCTCTGCTTGTGCCCCGAGATGGCGAGTCTGGCCACCGGATCGTCCAACTTCCCTTCAAAAGGTAACTATAACGACCCTGAAACAGTATCCTATCTGGCAGCCGAAATGATGAAATATGGTGTGAAACCGGAAATCGAAGTTTTCGATACCGCCATGATTTGGAATGCCCTTCGCTTGGCCGAAAAAGGCGAAATTAAAACGCCCCTGCATTTCAACATATTGCTCGGAGTCGGCGGTTCACAACCTGCGACCGTCGATGCCTTAATGTATTGCTATCAGCACCTTCCCAAAGGCTGCACCTGGAGCGTTTCCGCCATCGGCAAGAATCATGTGCAGCTTTCTACTATCGCGATGGCCTTGGGTGCCAATGTTCGTGTCGGCATTGAAGACAACATCTATTATGCTAAAGATGTTTTAGCTACAAACCTAATGCTATTAAAACGAATTAAAAATATCGCGTTAGCCATGGGCAAAGAAATTGCCACCCCTGCCGAAGCAAGAGAAATATTGAGCCTGAAAAGGTAATACGTAAATATACAAGAAAAACCGCCAGGTATTCCTGGCGGTTTTTTTATTTGTTTTTTACTTGCTATTAGCTTATTTTACAGCAGTGCTCTTCAAATACGTATTGGCCCCGAATTATATTTGTTAACGCAGAAGTGCGCCGGAAATTACTATGCGCTGCGCTTCATTCGTGCCTTCATATATCTGCGTAATCTTGGCATTTCTGAACAAGCGGGCTACCGGATATTCTTCGCTGTATCCATAGCCGCCATATATCTGAATAGCTTCCGTGGTAACTTCCATTGCAACGTCGCTGGCAAACATTTTAGCCATAGCTGCTTCTTTGGAATAAGGTTTGCCTTCCTGCTTATAGACAGCAGCTTTGTACACGAGCATACGGGCTGCTTCAATTTTTGTCGCCATATCTGCAAGCTTGAAACCGATACCTTGATTTTTGCAAATTGGTTGTCCAAACTGCACTCTTTCTTTGGAATATTTGATTGCGTGATCAAGTGCTGCCTGTGCAATGCCAAGGGCCTGCGCCGCAACGCCAATGCGACCGCCGTCAAGAGTCTTCAAGGCTATTTTGAAACCTTCGCCCTCTGCGCCAAGTCTATTTTCTACAGGAACCTTCACATCCTGGAAAATCAGTTCGGTCGTTATAGAGGTATGAATACCCAGCTTATGCTCTTTCTTGCCAAAGCTGAAACCTTCCATGCCCTTCTCTAATATAAAGGCAGTAATCCCCTTCGTTCCCTTTGTTTTGTCTGTCATAGCAAAAACAACATAGATTTCTGCCTCGCTGCCGTTAGTAATAAAGATTTTGGAACCGTTCATTACATAGTGACCATTTTCCAAAACAGCAACTGTCTGTTGCCCTGCCGCATCTGTACCGGCTCCTGGTTCTGTCAGGCCGAAGGCGCCCAAACTTTCTCCTGAAGCAAGCTTCGTCAGATACCTTTCTTTCTGTTCTTCGCTGCCAAATTCAAAGATAGGATTAGCGCACAAAGAAACATTTGCCGACAGCGTGATGCCTATACCGTCGTCAACCTTTGAAAGCTCTTCAACTGCAAGGATATAGCTCAAATAATCTGCACCGGCACCGCTGTATTCCTCTGGGAAATATAATCCGGCCAGGCCCATCTCTCCCAGTTCATCGACTATCTCCCGGTCAAAAATATGTTTGTCGTCACGCTCCAATACGGACGGTGCTATTCTTTCTTCAGCGAATTCCCGCACCATTTTTTGAATCATTTCCTGGTCCTCTGTTAAATTAAACACACTGATACCTCCTATAAATAACCTGCTTAGTCAATACTGTTTTGAAAATTTGTACAATTAAGTCCATTCTTAACATTAATGCTAAAAACATTCTATGTAGTTCTAAACAATATGCTGGTATTCATTTTTCTAATTAGAACTGCCTTTTACAAGTAAAATTATAAGTGCTTTCTTTAATTCTTTCAAACCCCATTAACATTTCAGAATAATCATAACATGAAAAAGAGTTCAGGCTATATACAATTGCCAGAACTCTAAAACGTTTCTTGTTGTTTTATGCTATTTTTAGTAAGCAATATTGCTCCTAAACAAAGTAATCTTTCCACATCATTTTGACAAATATAGATTTACCGGACACAAATACCTACTGAGAGTGAAAAGGATGGCAAATTTATATTTTTAGTGTGATTCATCAAAACCAAAAAACTGATAAAAGCACCTATGAAAATAGCAAAGTACTGGTATATACTTCTCTCTTGAAATATTCGTACAGCTCAAAATTAACTTATTTTTATATTACTGCGCGTGGTTTTATCACAACCGAACAATATTAGTGCAGATTCCCTCAGTTTCCTGAGCAATAATCAACTCCTCATTTGTCGGTACAACCAATAATTTCACCTTGTCGCCTTCACTGCCAATTTCTCTTATTTCGCCACGAGTGTTATTTTTATCTTTATCTAAATGTGCTCCTAAAAATTCTAAGCCGTCACAAATTTTCTCCCTTATCAAAGATGAATTTTCACCTAAGCCGGCAGTAAATATCACTGCGTCAAGACCACCCATGGCTGCAGCGTATGAACCAATATATTTCTTGACACGGTAGGCAAAGATATCCATTGCCAATCGAGACCTCTCATCTCCACTTTCTGCCGCTTCCTCTAGATCACGAAAATCGCTAGATAGCCCTGATATCCCAAGCACACCTGCTTTGTTGTTAAGATAATTGTAAACCTGTTTCCCTGTCATATCTTCTTTGTCCATAATGAAAGGAATTATAGCCGGATCAACTTCTCCGCATCTTGTTCCCATGACAAGACCCTCTAAAGGAGTAAAACCCATGCTATTGTCTATGGATTTCCCGCACTCCACAGCTGCCACGCTAGCACCATTTCCCAAGTGACAGGTCACTAAACGCAAGTCTTCTAAATTTCTGTTCAAATAGGCTGCAGCTGTTTTTGATACATATTGGTGAGAAATTCCGTGAAACCCATACTTTCTTAATCCATATTTAATATATAACTCATATGGCAGGCCATAAAGATATGCTTTAGGCGGTATCGTCTGGTGAAAAGCTGTATCGAAAACCGCTACATGCGGTGACTGCGGCACAATTTCCATGCAGGCTTTGATTCCAGCTAAATTTGCCGGATTATGCAAAGGCGCCATCGATATGCATTCCTTAATGTCTTCAATAACCTTATCTGTTATTAAAACAGATTCTTTGAATTTCTCACCACCATGAACAACTCTGTGTCCGAAAGCATCGATATCAGAGAAGTCTTTTATCACCCCGTAATCTGCATTGGTTAAGGCGTTCAAAATCATCTGTATACCTTCCGTATGATTGGCTATCGGCTGTCTGATTTCCATTGCATAGTCATAAACAGAAAAATGCTTCAAAAAGCTTCCGCTCATACCTATTCTTTCCAATACGCCTTTGGCCAAAACTTTTTTACTTACACTATCTATAAGCTGATATTTTATCGAAGAACTGCCGCAGTTAATGACAAATATTTTCATATTGTATCGTCTCCTTCATTTTTGAAAGGGATTGAACGTGATCTTTATAAGATAAAAATTGAAGTATTGAGCTTATATAAATAGGGGAGTTTATACTTCAAAGCAAAGCTTTCAGAACCTTCTACATTTCTAATATTATTCGTACGAATAATATTAGAAATGTAGAGATTTAGTTAATACAAACACCTTTATCTTCATAATATAGCAAAATTTTTATCTGAAACTTCGATTTATTATTAAGATATAAAACTTTGAAAAACTTGCTTTGCGGAGATAACTCCCTTTATCCCTTATCAATAGAATTATCCCCGCATCAACCACTCCACACTGTTCCATAGCCGAGCTAACACCCATATATGGCTTATCTTATTATCGTGCTTTATGGCTGCCAGACCTGCCAATCACGCTTGGCAAGTCGTCCAGAGCAAGTTCAACAAATCTTTGCGAAACTTTAAATTAGCAAATTCATCATCTATTACAGCATTTCTACAATTAAAGCTATGCCTTGCCCACCACCAATGCACAGGGTGGCCAAACCGCGTTTTAATTTTCTTTCTTGCAAAGCATGCAGAAGCGTGACCAATATTCGTGCTCCGCTCGCTCCTATAGGATGGCCCAAGGCAATAGCACCGCCATTGACATTGACTTTAGAAAGATCAAAACCAAGTTCCTTACCGACAGCGCACCATTGTGCCGCAAAAGCTTCGTTTGCTTCCACCAAATCCAGGTCTTTGACTTCCAGTTTCGCTTTTGCCAAAGCTTTCTTAGTTGCGGGCACAGGGCCCATTCCCATAATACTCGGATCAACCCCTGCTGATGCATACGAAACAATCTTAGCCAACGGCTTTACACCTAATTTCTTGGCTTTATCAGCGCTCATAAGCACCAAAGCCGCTGCTCCGTCATTAATTCCTGATGCATTACCTGCAGTAACCGTACCATCTTTTTTAAATGCCGGCTTCAAGACGCCCAACCCTTCCAATGTAATGTCTTTTCTTGGAAATTCATCTGTGTCTACTAATATTTCGCCTTTTTTATTTTTTATAGTAACTGGCACGATTTCCGCTTTAAAGGCTCCTGCTCTAATGGCTGCAACCGCTTTAGCCTGAGAATTATAGGCTGCCTGGTCCTGTTCCTGGCGGGTAATATTAAATTGTTTGGCAACATTTTCAGCCGTAATACCCATATGATAATCATTAAACGCACACCACAGACCGTCTTTGATCATTATATCGTTCAGCTGGGCGTCGCCCATACGCAAACCCCAACGCGCTTTGGCACTTGTAGCGTACGGAGCATTGGTCATGCTTTCCATGCCGCCTGCAACTACAACATCGGCATCGCCGGCAAGAATAACCTGCGTTGCTATTTCAACAGCTTTCAAGCCTGAGCCGCAGACCTTGTTAACTGTAAAAGAAGGTACTTCTACTGGTACTCCGCCTTTTACTGCAGCCTGGCGGGCAGGGTTCTGTCCTAATCCGGCCTGCAATACATTGCCCAGAATAACTTCTTCGACCAATTGTGGCTCTATGTTAGCCCTTCTTATTGCTTCTTCTACCACTATACTTCCTAGATCAACCGCGGAAAGACTTCCCAACGCGCCGTCAAATTTTCCTATCGCTGTTCGAACCGCGCTTACTATTACAACTTCTCTCATAATAACACCTCTTTTCTATTTTCCTTTAAATATAGCTTTTCTCTTTTCCGAAAAGGCACTCATGCCTTCTTTTTGGTCATCCGTCGAGAAACATAGGCCAAAGACTTCGCCTTCGTAAGCTACGCCCGTTGTCATATCTGCATGAATACCTCTATTCACCGCTATTTTCGACAGCTGTACAGCTACTTTGGCGTTACTTCTTATTTTCTTCGCCACTTTCATGACTGCTTCCATCAATTCACCATGCGGCAAAACTTTGTTCACCAGACCAATTCTCAGTGCCTCTTGCGCATCAATTATATTTCCTGTATAAAGCAGTTCTTTGCCGATACCTGTGCCCACGAGTCTAGGCAGACGCTGTGTTCCGCCAAATCCCGGAGTGATGCCTAGTCCGACCTCCGGCTGTCCAAACTTTGCACTGTCGGCAGCATAGCGGAAATCGCAGGCACAAGCCAGCTCGCAACCGCCACCAAGTGCAAAACCATTGATAGCTGCTATGACAGGCTGGGGCAAATTCTCCACCATGGCAAAGACTTCCTGACCATAACGTCCAAAGTCACGCCCTTCAATAGCACTCATCGTGGACATTGCCACAATATCCGCGCCCGCTACAAAAGATTTTTCACCAGCACCGGTAATAATCACCACGGCTACTTCAGGGTCAGACTTTATTCCGCTCACGCAGCAATCAAGTTCCTGCAGTGTTTCATAACTTAAGGCATTGAGAGCCCTCGGGCGATTAATTTCTATTATTGCTATGCCTTCTTCAATTTTTAAATTCAATTTTTTAAATTCCGGCATGCTAAATACCTCGTTTCTAGACTGTTTTCAAATTCACGTTGTGTAATCATAAAATCCACGCCCTGTTTTGCGTCCCAGGTAACCAGCTTGTACATATTTACGCAGCAGAGGGCATGGGCGGTATTTCGAATCGCCAAGCCCTTCATACAATACTTCCATGATGGATAGTACCGTATCATTGCCGATCAGGTCTGACAAAGCTAAAGGTCCCATTGGATGGGCAAAACCAAGTTTGGCTACTGTATCGATATCTTCCTTGGTGGCAACGCCTTCCATTAGGGTATAAATAGCTTCGTTGATCATGGGAATCATCACACGATTGCCTACAAAGCCTGGGAAATCAGAAACTTTTACGGGCGTTTTGCCGAGTTTCTGGGCCAATTCATATATTTTTTCGGCTGTTTCTTTCGATGTGCCCAAACCATCTACTACTTCCACAAGCTTCATCACAACTGCCGGATTAAAGAAATGCATTCCGATAACGCGATCCGGACGTTTTGTCAAAGCACAAATAGCCGTCAGTGGCAAAGAAGATGTGTTGGTTGCCAAGATAGTACGTTCAGGACATAAGCCATCTAATTTGGTGAAGATCCTTTTTTTGACGTCCATGTTTTCAACAACGGCCTCTACTACAAGATCCACATCGCAAACATCTTCATTTAACTCAACTGCCGGCACAAGACGACTTAAAACCGCATCCTTTTCTTCCTCGGTCAGCTTGCCTTTTTCCACGGACTTCGCTAGATTCTTTTCTATGCCTTTCAAACCTTTTTCAATAAATTCCATTTTGATATCGCTGAGTGCTACTTCCACTCCATTTTGTGCAAATACCTGCGCGATACCTGAACCCATCTGTCCTGCACCTACGACCAGCACTTTTTTACAGAACATACAAAATGCCTCCTTTTTATTCTAAATTTAGTATCAAAAATTTCTTTCTTAGCATTTATATAATTATTTATCAAGCTTCTTTAACTGCTCTTATTTTTGCTATTAATTTCGGCAGAATAACATTGACATCGCCAACAATTCCATACGATGCAACTTTGAAAATAGGTGCATTAGGATCCTTGTTGATAGCGATGATGACATCTGAATCATGCATGCCGGCAATATGCTGTACCGCCCCGGAGATACCAAATGCAAAATATATTTTGGGCGTTACTGTCTTTCCCGACTGTCCGACTTGCTGCGGATGACTAATCCAACCTTCATCAACAACGGCTCTTGAACCGCCTACCGAACCGCCAAGCAAACCAGCTAGTTCTTCTAGATATTTAAATTTGTCTGCTGCTCCCATGCCACGGCCACCGGAACAAATGATTTCAGCATCTTCTATTTTACAAATACCAGTAGAACAAACCCGCTCTTTACGAACAAGTTCTGTTTTGGCAGCAATTGCATTTTTGACCTTATATTTAATTTCTTCTCCCTTGCGGAAAAAATCAACTTCCTTAACTTTGAAAACCTTCGGGCGAACCGTTCCCATCTGAGGGCGAGTATCCTCGCATAAGATGGTAGCCAAAATATTGCCACCCAACGCAGGCCTGGTCCATTGCACTATATTATTTTCACCAATATCTAATGCTGTACAATCAGCACATAAACCAGTCTTTAAACGCGCTGCTACCCGCGGAGCGAAATCACGTCCATCAGCAGTAGCACCGACCAAGACAGCACTCGGTTTATATTTCTCTACCAATTCGCAAAATGCGTTGGTATAAAGCTCTGTGTTATAGTCGCTGTAAATTTTGTCACTAACGACATAAACAATATCTGCACCTGCCGCAAATAATTCACGCGGTACTTCTCCTGGTTCAGCACAAATAAGCACGGCACAGCATCTTTGTCCGCTTTTTGCAGCAAGTTCGCTAGCCTTTCCAAGCAATTCATAACCGACGCGACAGGGTTCTCCTGATTCTAATTCGATATAAACCCAGAGATCATTATATGAAGAAATATCCTTGGTTTCTGCTTTAATAGCTGTTCCTTTGGAAATTGCCTCTATTGGGCATTGACCAACACAGGCGCCGCAGCTTATACATGTATCCTGATCTATATAAGCCTTGTCTTCCACCATAATGATCGCGCCGACAGGACATACATTTAAACACGCACCGCACGCAATACATTTTTCTCTATCTACACTAATTGCCATTATTTCCACCTCAGCGCGTAATTATTTTAGCTTGAAACATTTTTTCGACCAGAAGGTCTACAGCTTTCTGCGGATCTTCCTCATGAATAATCTCATTTTGGATTTCATGCACTGGCGGAGTAAATATTTTAAGCACTTTTGTTGGGGAACCGTTCAGGCCTACTAACTTTTCATCAATAGCAATATCTGACGCCGACCAAACAGGCGTTACATACTTTTTGGCTCTCATTTTCCCTTTTATGCTAGGAAATCGCGGTTGCTTCTCCGAACGAGTTACGGTAACTAATGCCGGCATCTGCATGGAAACTGTTTGGCTGCTATTTTCATTATCTCTCTCCACTAAAAGTTTGTCGGCATCCTTAACAATTTTCAAAGCTCCTGTTACTTGCGGAATATTAAGATGTTCTGCCATTTCAGGTCCAACCTGAGCTGTATCACCGTCAATAGCCTGCTTACCACAAAGAATCAGGTCAACATTGCCAATATGTTTAATGGCAGCTGCCAAGGCAAAACTTGTAGCTAGAGTATCCGAACCTGCCAAAGCTCTGTCGCTTATAAGAGCAGCATCATCAGCACCCATAGACAGTGCTTCCTTCAAAACTTCATCAGCTTGCGGCAATCCCATAGTAATAACTATAACTTCCCCACCATTAGCTTCCTTAAGCAACAGTGCCTCTTCCAGAGCCTGCTTGTCGAATGGATTCATAATACTCGGGACTCCGGCACGTATCAGGGTTCCATTAACCGGATCTATTTTAACTAAAGATGTATCTGGAACCTGTTTCACACATACTACTATCTTCATATCTTAATTGGCCTCCCAGATTTTGTTTATTAGCGGAGAATTGCACCTGCAATTACCATGCGTTGTGCTTCATTAGTACCTTCATATATCTGCGTGATTTTGGCATTCCTGAACAAGCGTGCTACCGGGTATTCTTCACTGTATCCATAGCCGCCATATATCTGAATAGCTTCCGTGGTGACTTCCATCGCAACATCACTAGCATACATTTTGGCCATTGCAGCTTCCTTGGAGTATGGTTTGCCTTCCTGCTTACAGGTAGCAGCCTTGTATACCAACATGCGGGCTGCCTCAATTTTTGTTGCAATATCTGCTAGTTTGAAACTGATAATTTGATTTTTGCAGATAGGTTTTCCAAACTGCACTCTTTCCTTGGAATATTTAACAGCATGTTCAAGTGCTGCCTGGGCTATGCCGAGAGCCTGTGCCGCGACGCCTATGCGGCCTCCGTCTAGTGTCTGCATGGCTATTTTGAAGCCCTCTCCCTCTTGGCCGAGCCGGTTTTCCACCGGTACTTTCACATCCTGGAAAATAAGTTCGGTCGTTATAGAGGTATGAATACCCAGCTTATGCTCTTTCTTGCCAAAGCTGAAGCCTTCCATACCTTTTTCGACTATAAAAGCCGTAATGGCCCTTGTTCCCTTTTCTTTTTCAGTCATGGCAAAAACAACATAAATCTCTGCTTCGCTGCCATTAGTGATAAAGATTTTGGAACCATTCAATACGTAGTGATCATCTTGCAGAATAGCGACTGTCTGCTGTCCTGCCGCGTCTGTACCAGCTCCCGGTTCTGTCAGGCCGAAGGCACCCAGGCTTTCCCCTGAAGCAAGCTGCGTCAGATACTTAGCTTTCTGTTCTTCGCTGCCAAATTCATAAATAGGGTTGGCACACAGAGAAACATTAGCCGACAATGTGATACCTATACCGTCGTCGACTTTTGACAGTTCTTCAACAGCAAGGATATAGCTCAAATAATCTGCACCGGCACCACAGTATTCTTCTGGAAAATATAGTCCTGCAAGGCCTATCTGTCCAACTTCATCGACTATCTTGCGGTCAAAAATATGTTTGTCGTCACGTTCAAGTACAGTCGGTGCTATTCTTTCTTCCGCAAATTCTTGCACCATTTTTTTAATCATCATCTGGTCCTCTGTCAAGTTAAACACTCTGGGGCCTCCTTGTTAATTTATTAGCTATTTAAAGCACAAACCTAAATGTTTTGCAACGAATTAAAGCCAGCGTCATTAAGGCGCTGGCTTTAATGAGCCTTTCATCAGGTATTTAAAGCGAACAATATCATATGCATTTTTCCCTTTTAACCGCCAAATATTAATGATTATTATTTTTTAAAAATTTTATTAACTCAATTATACTTTGGTTTTTTTTCACAATGACTTCAGATCGCTCTTTATCACGCCAATCATAGAATCCTTCTCCTGTTTTTATACCTAATTTCCCTTCCGCCACTTTATCTGACAAAATTTTTAGTGGCTTGTGTGTATCCTCTAATTCTTCATATAAATATGATGCAATATTTAAGTGGGTGTCTAACCCATTAAAGTCTCTCTGTTCAAGCGGGCCCGTAAAAATCAAGCGCATCGCCAAACTGCTTTTCACAACTTCGTCAACGCCTTCTGCGGTAGCAACTCCTTTTTGTACTAACGACATCGCTTCCCTTGCTAAGGCATGCTGCAACCTGTTAGCAATAAATCCTGGTATATCGAAAGCTACTTTTACAGGTTTTTTGCCAGCATCACTAACTATTTTCATAACAAGGTCCACAGTGCTTTGGGATGTTTCTTTTCCACAAGTAACTTCTACCAAAGGAATCAAATGTGCCGGCATGAAAAAATGCATCCCAACTAATTTGTCTTTCCGTTCAATCCCCTCAGCAATGTCATTAATTGAAATGCCTGAGGTATTAGTTGCAAAAATAGTATTTTCAGAACAAATATTTTCTAATTTTTTAAACAAGGTTGTCTTTAAGTCCAGTTTTTCCGGAATTGCTTCTATAACCAGATCGCATCCGTTGGCTGCTAATCCAAGATTCGTCTCAAGCTTTATTCTTTGGATTGTCTGAATAGCGTCCCGATTTGTAAGCAAATTGTTTTCTTCCAATAACTTAAGCTGTCGTCTGATATTTTCTATTGCAGACTGAAGAAAGTCACTATTTAAATCGTTAATGGTAACGTTATACCCTGCTTGTGCAAATACTTGCGCAATACTATTGCCCATTATTCCTGCACCGACAACCAGTATATTCATAATAACCTCCTTTTACTCAAAGACCAAAACTGGTTTTGTCACCTTTTTATCTATTGCATCCTGAAAAGCTTGTAAAGCATTTTCAAATGGATATACATCCATTAACGCCTTTAGGTTAATTTGTCCACTGGCAACTAAATTAAGTGCTTGTTCATAGTTTTTCCATAAGCAAGTATAACTAGTATGTAATTGAATCTCATTTCTGACTAGTTGTGTCAAAAAGATTTCGGTTGGTTTAGAATAAATACCAATTGAAGTAAATGATCCACCCTTTCTTACCAATGAAATTGCACTGCTAGCCGCTACTGAAGCACCTGAACACTCTATAGCAACATCAACTTGCTTAACTCCAATAACTTTTTCGATTTCTTCAGAGAGGTTCTGTCTTTGGCCATTTAATGGTATCATTCCCATTGATTTTGCTTGCGGCATCCGGACAGCTTCATCAATATCGGTTCCTACTATAAAAACATTGCTTGCCCCCATAATCTGGGCTGCTTTCGCTGCCATCAAACCGACAATGCCAGGTCCAAAAACTACAACGTTGTCGCCCGGTTTTACATCACTTTGATCAAATACACCATGAAAACTAACTGCACAAGGCTGCCCCAAGGCTGCCTCTTCAAAAGAAACTTTTTCAGGAACAAAATGCACTATTTTTTCAGGAACCACAATATATTCCGCCATGGCGCCATTAATAGCCAAACCGGTCATTTTGCTATTAAGGCAGATATTGGTTCTCCCTTCATGACAATTCCTGCAAACGCTGCAATACTGGTTAGATTCACCCATAACTCTGTCACCGGCTTTGAACAGACTTACTTTGCTTCCAACTGCCTCTACCACACCAGCATACTCATGGCCTAATATAACTGGCGCAAGAAATGATTCGGACCCCGAAAGATATTCATAATAATGTAAATCACTACCACAGACTGCCGCTGCCTTAACTTTAATTAAAACCTGGTCATCGTTTGGTACTGGTTTTGGAACATCTATAATTTCTGTAGCCCCATATTCGTGTTTCATTTTTACCAATGCTTTCATAATTAAATACACCTCCAAAATTTTTTCCATACAAAATTTCAAATAAAATTAAGCTGTCATTTATTTTTTCTAACTTAAAAAACAACGGATCAATATAGCAAATACAGGCAAATATCAAGGAATCATTTGTCCAAGACTTTCAGCTATTTCAAAATCAAACCCAGTAACACCTCTCAAATATTCAACATCAATTTCAGGCGCAATTTTCTTTAAGATTATTTTGCCATCTTCAAAGAAAAACATTCCCAACTCAGTAACAACTACATCAACTTCACCATATCCTGTTACCGGCAAAGTACACTTTTTAATTAATTTGGGCTCGCCTTTGCTAGTATGCATCATAGCTATGATTACTTTATTAGCACCCACAACCAAATCCATTGCCCCACCAACGCCAAACATTTTACCATTGGGAATAATCCAATTAGCCACATTGCCTTCCTGGTCTACTTCAAAGGCACCTAAGACAGTGGCATCAATATGTCCGCCGCGAATCATCCCAAAAGAAGTTGCACTGTCAAAAAAAGCACATCCTGGCGTTTGCTTCACAGGCTGACGGCCTGCATTAATCAATTGCGGATGAACATCTTCGCCTTCAGCAATAGAACCAACTCCTAACATGCCATTTTCTGCCTGAATAAACACCTTCTCGTTCTCGACATAATTTGCTACCGTAGTTGGCAGGCCAACCCCCAAGTTTATAATGGTTATATCTTTTGCATCATTAAACAAGCTTGCAATATTTTTAGCAATTCGATTATTGGCTTCTTCCTTCTCTAAAAACGCCATTATTTTTTGCCTCCTTTAACGATCGCACTTACAAATAAGTGCTGCGTAACAATGGATTCCGGGTCTAATTCACCTGGTTTTACAACATTATCGACTTGAGCAATAGTATATTTGGCTGCCATAGCCATAGCAGGGTTAAAATTTCGTGCTGATTTACAATAAATCAGGTTTCCATATTCATCAGCAGTATCTGCTTTTATCAGTGCAACGTCTGCGAAAAGTGCCTCTTCCAAAACATATTTTCTTTTTTTCCCGTTTACTTCAAATTCACGGGTCTCCTTGCCTTCTCCCAATTCGGTACCTGCGGAAGCAAGGGTGAAGTATGCTGGGATTCCACAACCGGCAGCGCGGATTGATTCTGCAAAACTGCCTTGAGGAATTAACGTTGCTTTAATACGCCCTTCATTTTTTGCTGCAGCCACATCAGTATTCCAATTGTAAAAATTACCAATCACTTCTTTAATTAAGTTATTAGTTAATAATTTACCTAACCCGATATTTGGGGAACCTAGATCATTACTGATAATGGTTAGATTTTTTTTGTTGGTCGCCACTAAGGCGTCAATTAAATCATCCGGAACTCCCCTAAGGCCAAATCCTCCTACCATGATTCTGTCGCCGTCTTTAACATGGGACATTGCTTCCTCAATCGTTATAACTTTGTTTACTGCACTCATTACTATTCCTCCATTCATTTAATCAACTAGTTCGAAAGCCATTGCCATTCCTAAACCACCAGCAATACAGATACTTGCCAAGCCGAACTGCTCATTTCTCCTATTCATTTCGTGAATCAAGGTCGTCGAAATCCTGGCTCCTGAACATCCTAGTGGATGACCTAATGCTATTGCGCCGCCATTAACGTTAAGTTTCTCCGGATCCATCTTAAGCTCCCTTGCACAAGCAACAGATTGTGCAGCGAAAGCTTCATTGATTTCATAAAGGCCAAAGTCGTTAATGCTCATCTTTATTTGTGGTAAAAGCTTCTCTACTGCTGCTATTGGTCCGATACCCATGATTCTCGGATCTACACCAGCCGCTGCCGCTCCGATAATTCTTGCCAAAGGCTTAAGCCCCAATTCTTTCGCTTTTGTTGCCGACATCAAGATCAGAGCACATGCACCGTCATTGCGTCCTGACGCATTACCTGCCGTTACTGTCCCGTCTGCGAAAATAGGTTTGAGTTTGCCAAGCCTCTCCATATTAGTATCTCTTTTAGGATACTCATCAACAGAGAATACTATAGGATCCTTCTTGCGCTGCGGAATAACAAACGGCACTATCTCATCAACAAATTTACTGCCGTCAATAGCAGCGACAGCTCTTTGTTGGCTTAGCAAAGCGAATGCATCCTGGTCTTCTCTCGAAACATCATATTGTTTCGCTACATTATCTGCAGTTTGAATCATGTTGAAAACACCATAAATATCATTCGGCTGAGATTTTGGCTGGCTTTCAATATTGGGATCGATAAAGGTTGTATTACCATTGCCGACGCCAAACCTTACATTTCTTACATAAAATGGGGCAGTGCTCATACTCTCAACACCACCGGCTAACACAACGTCGGAATAACCGGTTTGGATTTGTTGCATAGCACTAGTCATTGCCTGCATGCCGGATGCACACTGTCTGTGCACAGTATAAGCCGGAACGGCCTCTGGAATTGCCGACATCAACGAAGATACCCTTGCAATATTGGGCGCATCAGTGGTCTGTTTTGCGTGTCCGGCAATAACCTCATCTATAAGCCCAGTATTCAAACCTACTTTTTTGATAGCTCCCTGAAAGACACTCGCCAGTAACTTTTCAGGCAGGACATTTTTTAATGTTCCTCCTATGCTGCCGATTGGTGTTCTTACCGCTGAAACAATAACTACATCTTCCATAATTCTCTAGTCCCCTTTTTTAATGTATTTTTTTGTTGAATATTACTTTAATAGCAATAACAGGTTGAACCATCGTAGTTCTTTCTCATATACTAATATCTGAAAAATAAAAAATTATAGATAACTTTATTCCTTTGCTGTTTACTTTTGTTTGACTAGTTTCTTTTTCTGCACTAATATTAAATCATCGACAAAAACAAGTAAAACTAGAAATTCAGCTATTTTTAATCATGAATATCGATATTTAAATGTGAGGAGATGACTACTTGAAATGTTTGCTTTAGGGATTGATACATTCTTAATGGTTGTACAAGAAGGGAATATTACCTCCGCATCTACTAAATTGCATGTAGCCCAATCGACTGTAAGCCAACGGTTAATTGGACTTGAACAAGAGGTTGGCATGAAGTTAATTGACAGAGCCAAAGGTATTAAGCGTATAGTGCTGACTCCTTCCGGAGAAGAATTTCTAAAACTAGCACAAGAATGGCAAAAAATCTGGAAACAAGCTTTAATTTTGAAAGAACAAGGCCCTCAACTATACCTTTCTATCGGAGCAACTGACAGTATAAACACTTTTTTGTTACCGCCTGTATTTGAATCATTAAATAGTCATCATCCAGTTGTAGGTTTAAGGCTTTATTCTATACATACCTGGGATCTCTGTGCTGCGCTGGAAACAGGGCACATTGACGTTGGGCTAGGACTACAGGAACTATTTTATCCGAATATAACTTGCACTAAATTCTTCAGTACTAAAATGGTAATAATACGTCCGGCAAGCATCGAAGGCCAAAAAAGTACAATTCTTAATCCGAAAGATCTTGATCCAAACCAAGAAGTACAGGTTAACTGGGGTCCGGAATTTCAAACATGGCATTCAAAATGGTGGAATCCACTTTCTCCGTCACGTTTTAAGGTCGACTATTTTCATTTAGCCTTTACATTGCTTAAGGACCCTCGTCAATGGTTAATACTTCCTTTAAATATTGCGGAATCTGTTCTGAAGCATAGCAATTATTTCCTATATGAAATCTCTGATCCCCCACCACTTTACTGTTGCTACAAAATAACTCGTAAACATAAAACAAAGTTAACTGAACAAGCAGTTTCTCTTTTTGATAATTATTTGAGCTTGCACATAACTCATAGCAGACATAATTTAGATATAAATAACACCTAGTTATTAACACCAAAAATGAAAGCATTAATAATCTGCCTAAAATTTTTGTGAAACTAATTTTTCAATATAAAAACTTCACAAAATATTATTGCCTTATAATTTTTTTGAGTAAAATATAAGATGCCATGGTGGTTTTTTAACCACCATGGCATCTTAATTATAAGGAGGACTTCGATAAAAATAAGGCATAAACACTATATTTCAAAGTTACACTATAATCCATTTTTACTTATAGTTTAGCAAAGCCCATCATAGGTCCAAAAATTATCAGAATAAGCGTCATAATCACTGTAATTGGTGCACCTAATTTAATATAATCATTAAACCTATACCCAGCAACCAAAGTCTGACTCATGGCAGTTCCTCCAATCGGAGTAGCAACTGAAAGGTTAGAAGCGATAGCAATTCCCAGTGCAAAAATATAAGGATTATAACCCAATGTAGTTGCAATTACGATGTAAATCGGCGTTAACATTGCGGCTACAGCAGTATTGGACATAACATTAGTAAGTACTACCGTCAAGATAATACAAGCAATGTACATCACAACCATATTTTCACCTATATGTTGTACAGTAAACTGAGCAATCATTTTTCCTGCCCCTGAGTCATTCATGCCTGCTGCTATGCCTTGAGCAAACGCCATTAACAAAACCGTATTCCAATCTAATCTACGCATGCAATCCTTAAAATCTACACAACCGGTTACTATTACTATAGCCGCTCCAAGTAAAGAAACTATAGCCATCGGCAACATTTCAGTAACGAATACGAAAATACAGAATATCATCGTAGCTGCCGCGATATAAGTTTTGGTATGCGGTTTAAAATTTTGCATTTCAGATATATCGACCTCTTGCACATTATCAGGAAATGTAAAACATTTTTGTTCGATTTTGTATCCAATAGTGGCCAAATATAACAATAAAGCTATAAAACATGGTCCTGCTAAAAGCGCAAAATCAAACATTCCAATACCGGGATATTTATATTGAACTAAAATTGAGTTTACCATAGGTTGTGCTGTAGAACCAACAAGTGTCAATGTCCCACCAACGGAAGCAGCAATACCTAGAGGCATAAGAAGATTTTTGTTAGTAAGCTTTCCATCTGAAGCAGCGACCATAGATCCTACGAGAGGAATAAATGTTGCAACTGTTGCTGTATTACTTAAAAAAGCAGAAATAAGTCCCGCGATTAAGCTTAAAATAACAATCATCATACGTTCATTGCTTGCAAACCGTGACTTTAAAATCTTTCTTCCTAATAAAACAACAACACCTGTTTGAAATAACGCTTCTCCAACAATCATCATACCGAATACTAGCATGACTAAAGAAGTAGAAAAGCCCGCATAAACTTTTGCAAATTTCATGCAACCAAAAAGAGCCAATAATAAAGAAGAGATTAATGCTGTTACGGACAGTGGCAGACGATCTAATAAAAATAATCCTAAAGTGAAAATAATAATTATTAGTGCTACCCATTCAACTCCTACCATATTAGTTATTGCCTGGAACATGATACCACCCTTTCAAATATTTTTTACAAAAGTTATTTCATAAAAGCAACTCTCTCCTCCTTTCCATTTTTTATTAAGCTACCTGCTTTTGTTACTCGTATTCGAACGACTTAAGATAATATAAATAGACCCAACTTTAAATTTTCGCTACAACCAAATACTAAATCATCAGAATAAAGAAGTAAAACTAAAAATTCAGTTATTAATAATCACATAAATCGATATTTATATCCGTGATAAAGGGCTTAATCACGATACAAATATATTTTTTTATACATATTTTACAGATCAATTTATATTTCTCATAATAATCCTCTGTCTGGTAAATAATAAAACTCCTTCAATTTATTTTTATGTGTTGATATTTCTTACGCTCAAAATTTTGTAATGACTAAAAAATACCTTAGGCGTAATAACTTTTTTACTTTTTAAGCGTCAGATGCTTTCCGGTTTTCTTAAATTCGCTGGTATATTTATGTTTTTATATAAGCTGTTATAAAGATAAAAAACTTTTAACAGCAAAAACATTGGTTATTGGGTTTGAATTCATCTGAATATTTTCCATACAAAAAAGCACATCCAAATAAACGTATCATTTGGATGTGCACCTCACTGAACCAATATAACATTTATATTACTAATATATAATTCTTATTTTGGTTTAATATAATTGGCAAGCCCTTTTTACTTTAAAAATCTTAATATTTACAGAAATGTCACTTCATCTGCTGCTTCCAGTGCCAGCTATTCAAGTAAGATATCAAAGGCTGTGTGAAAATCGTTAAAATTCTGCTCCTTTCCAACTATTTCACGTTGATTTCTCCGGCCAATACTTTTTTATAATCGGCATAATTCTTTTTTAATAATTCCGGGGTATTTAGTTCATATGGACATTTTGCCTTACAAGCTCCGCAATTAATACAATCTTCAATTTTTCTCATCTTCTCCTGGTTTATTGGCGACAACCAGTTTGCGGTCGGTGCACGCCTCAGCATCAGGGACATTCTGGCGCAGGTATTGATCTCTATTCCTGCCGGACACGGCATACAATAACCACATCCCCTGCAGAAATCACCTGTTAACTGCATTTTTTCTTTTTGGATAAATTCCTGCAGCTCTTCTGTCAACTGGGGCGCATCTTCCATAAAGGACAGCCATTCGTCCAGTTCACTTTCGCGCTGGATTCCCCAGATGGGAAGCACATTGTCGAATTGCGACATAAACGCATAGGCGGCCCGGGCGTTATTGATTAGTCCCCCTGCCAGGCCCTTCATCGCAATAAAGCCCATGTTTTTTTCTTTGCACTTCTTAACCAAAGCCAGCTCTTTGTCAGAGGAAAGGTAGCTGAAAGGGAATTGCATCGTCTCATACAATCCTGATTCTGCACATTCCATAGCTACCCCGATCTTATGACAGGTGGCACCGATGTGTCGAATCTTACCCTGCTTTTTAGCTTCCAACATACACTCATACATATTCGTTCCGTCATTTGGCGCATAGCACATATCGGTATTATGGAATTGATAAATATCTATATAATCCGTTTGTAAATTACGCAAAGAGGTTTCCAGGTGAGTCCAAAAATCTGCCGGTGTCTTTGCCGCTGTTTTCGTCGCAATAAAAATTTTATCCCGCATTTTGCCAAAGGCTTTGCCCAATTTTTCTTCACTATCAGAATAATTTCTTGCGGTATCAAAGAAACGAAGGCCCCCAGCATAAGCTTTGTGCAATATTTTGATCGCCGTATCTTCGTCTGCTCTTTGTATCGGCAATGCCCCAAAGGCATTTTGGCACGTAGCAATACCAGTCGAACCTAATACTATAATCTGAGGTTTTTCCATATTTTAGCCTCTCTTCTGCCAGCTTCATGGCGCTTTTCTTATTTTAATCAAAATAAAAATTCTAAAATTAGTATTACAAACATTTCTATGTTTTCGACTAAAATCCTTTATTTAATTTTGTGTCCTTCATCTATGTTACATTTTCTATAATTGATATTCATCATGTGTTATAATTGGTTGTAATATGACTTATTATTCAGATTTCTGGAGGGATAATCCATGGGCTTAAACGATACGCCATCTTCACATCGTGTACATATAGGTTTTTTTGGTAAAAGAAACGCCGGTAAATCCAGCGTCGTCAACGCAGTTACCGGTCAGGACCTCGCCGTTGTTTCCGCCGTCAAAGGAACAACTACCGACCCTGTTTATAAGGCTATGGAGCTGTTGCCGATGGGGCCTGTGATGATTATCGATACGCCGGGCTTTGATGACGAAGGTGCCTTGGGTGAACTGAGAGTAAGAAAAACCAGACAAGTCCTCAATAAGACTGATGTAGCGGTCTTAATTATTGATGCCACCGAAGGCAAATCCGAGCAGGATGAAGATCTGATCCGACTATTTAAAGATAAGAAACTCAATTACATTGTAGTCTATAACAAAACCGATTTGATCGAAGAACCGCAGACAGTTCGTGCAAATGAAATCTATGTCAGTGCGGAAACCGGCTACCACATAGAATTGCTCAAAGAGAAAATTGCAGCTCTGGCCGTGACGGAAGAAAGCAAACTAAAAATCGTAGGTGATATACTGCATCCAGGTGATTTTGCCGTGCTGGTAATTCCGATTGATAAGGCTGCACCAAAAGGACGATTAATTCTGCCACAACAGCAGACTATCCGCGATATTCTGGAAGCCGATGCCACTGCGATCGTTGTGAAAGAATTTGAATTACGCGATACCCTGGCCACATTAGGTAAAAAGCCCAAAATCGTTATTACTGACAGTCAGGTCTTCGCTAAAGTTTCGGCTGATACTCCTAAGGACATCTACCTGACCTCTTTCTCCATCTTGTTCGCGCGTTATAAAGGCAATCTGGAGACTGCCGTAAGAGGTGCCAAAGCACTTGACCACCTTGCAGATGGGGATACCATCCTGATTGCCGAAGGCTGTACGCATCACAGGCAGTGTGATGATATCGGCACAGTCAAGCTGCCGCGCTGGATCAAGGACTACACGAAAAAAGATATCAAATTCGAATTCACTTCCGGCACAGAATTTCCTGATGACCTCTCGGCCTATAAGCTGGTAATCCATTGCGGCGGCTGTATGCTGAACGAGAGGGAAATGAAATACAGGCAAAAATGTGCAGAGGACCAAAATATACCGATCAGTAACTACGGTATCATTATTTCCCACATGCAGGGAATCTTGAAAAGAAGCATCAGCATGTTCCCTAATATACTAATAGAACTCGAGGAATAAAAAATGCGCACTGAAAAAGATAAACTCGGGACAATGGAATTAGAGGATAACGTTCTATATGGTATCCAGACCGCCCGTGCAGCCAAAAATTTTGACCTGAAACACAAAAAAACGCAGATGCGTCTGATCAACGCTATTGTGTTGGTCAAGAAAGCAGCCGCTCTTACTTATATTCAGATGGGCATTGGCAGGGATAACGTTTATCCGGCAATTGTTAAAGCGTGCGACCATATCCTTGCAGGTGATGCAAATGATGCTTTTATCACAGAAGCCTTGCAGGGAGGTGCCGGCACTTCAACTAATATGAATGTCAATGAAGTGATTGCTAATCTGGCTTTGAAAGAACTCAATTATGCCTGCGGGCGCTATGATATTATCCATCCTCTTGATGACGTCAATCGCGGTCAGTCAACTAATGACGTTTATCCTACAGCGCTAAGAATAGCAGCAGTACAGCTTTTGCGCACGCTGAGCGATAATTGCGCCAAACTGCAACAGGAACTGCAGCAAAAAGAAAATGCTTTCGATGAAATCAAAAAGCTAGGTCGTACTGAAATGATGGATGCAGTGCCTATTACTTTGGGCCAAGAATTCGGTGCTTATGCTCAGGCAATTGCCCGTGACCGCTGGCGGCTTTATAAAGTAGAAGAAAGGCTGCGTCAGGTAAATATCGGCGGCACTGCTGTCGGCAGTGGAGATAACGCCAACAGAAAATATCGTTATAAGGTAATCGAAGAACTGCGCGATTTGACCGACATAGGGCTGGCAGCTGCCGAATACCCGATGGATATAACCCAAAACAATGATGTCTTCGTGGAAGTGTCCGGTCTGCTCAAGGCGCTGGCCGTGAATCTCATGAAAATTGCCAATGACCTGCGCTTGATGAATTCAGGCCCCAAAGGAGGTTTTGGAGAAATTTCCTTGGAAGCCTTGCAGCTTGGCAGCACAATTATGCCGGGAAAAATTAATCCTGTCATGCCGGAAATGGTCATGCAGGTTGCCATGAAAGTTATAGCCAATGATACTGCAATAACCATCGCTGCTGCTCATGGAGAATTTGAACTTAACGCTTTTATGCCACTGATTGCCGATTCTTTGCTGGAAAGTCTCGAACTTTTAACTACGGCCACAGAATTGTTCCGCGTAAAATGCATCAGCAGTTTACAGCCTAACACAGAACGCTGCCGCGAACTCTTGGAACTGTCATACGCTTTTGCCACAGCCTATACACCAGAGCTTGGCTATGACAAAGTAACAGCTATCATCGACGAGTCGGCCGGCAATCCTGAACTGGCAAAAAAACTTTTAGAAAAATGATTATTTATCTAGCAAAAAAGACCAAAGGGGACTGTCCCCTTTGGTCTTTTTGCATTGCAGTTATTTTTCCTGCAAATAAATAGCGTCGAGATTCAAGTTATAGTGTGTTTTATTTTCACGATTATTGAGATTAATATGAACTTCGCCGAAAACAACCATAATGTTGATTTCCGAAGTTTCAAACTTCACACTCATATCGCCAAGTCCGGCGACATGGCTTTTGCTCTCAATTGTTGGATAAGCCGCTTCAATTTTAGCAATATAGTCTTTGAAACTTTGTTCCAATAACAAACGTCCATCCAGCGTTACTTTTAATGAAGGCGTTCCGTCTTGCTTATTGGTTGTCCAAGTAATTTTGTAGGTACCTTTACTACCCTTGATTTCTCCCCACGGCAAGCCTTGCTCCTGGAATTTTTGCGGTTTCAACACCCAGTCATAACCTTTTATTTCAATTGGCTTTGCTGATAAATATAAACTGGTATTTAAATATACTCTGTTCATTGTGCCATAAAAACTGTCATCCTTCGGCCAGACTTGTTTAAAGCCGAATTTGATTTTGAAAATCTCCCCGTTGACAAAATTCTTTTCAAACCAAAGCGGCAGTTTGGCATCAGGAGCATAAGCCAGAAAGTTTACCGCATCTGTTATTCCTTCGCGTATTCTTTCAGGCGGTTCCTTACCAGCAGGCACCAATTTTCCATCAATCAGCATATTTTGGCTCACAAGCAATTTTTCCAGACGAGTTGTCTGCGCTTTGACCGGCAATACGTTATAACCGATAGCGGGCAAAACGGAACAAATCGCCAATATAGCTATTAAAAGAATGATTTTCCGATGAGCAGCGGCCTTGAATAAAGCTAGCAAAATAACCGACACCACTGCAAAAATCCACGTCAGACAAAAATAATACTCCGTAGTTTTTAGTCCGTATTTACCTAACTGGACGACCAGCGCCCAAGCCTCGAAGCCAAGTATAACGAGCGCGGCGAAAGGATAGTATTTTCTGTAGAAAACCGACATTTTCCCTTCATGATGAGTGACCATGGCATGCAGCCAAATACCGCCAATAGCATAAGAAGCTGCAATCCCGGATAGTCTCATGAAAGAAGGCCAGACACCCTCAACTATAATGCGAACAGACCACAAGAGCAAGACCATCGTGAGCGCCAACATAATAGGAACCATGATATAGCCAAAAAGAATTTCCATGAAACGTGGCTGCCTCTCAGCAACTGCCCGCCTTTCATCACTTTCCGCATTGCGAAAGTCCGGAAAATAGCCAAGATAGATGGTAAAGGTCAAGAAGCCTGTGAGCGCAGCAAGGTAAGAGTAAACCTTGTAGCTCATACCCTGATAGAGCAAAGCTTGAATAGCAGCGGCAACGCTTGATGTGCCACCCAAAAGCACAAAACCGTAAATTGTTGATATGAAAAAAGCTTTATGCGTCATGAAAAGGGATTTAGGCAAATCAGGTTCTTCGTTTGGCCTGCCGGCAAAGACAAGAAAAGCCAAAAAACTGACAAACATTGCAACGAGTATGCGTGTTTCTGCCAAATCAGATAGGACATTCGAACTGATTTGTCCAACTTCAGGTGCCCTGCCGCCCCAGATGAACAGCAATCCGAAAACTACTACAACCGCTATTGTCCCCAAAATATTCGCCAGGAGGAAAGCTTGTTTATCATTGTAACGACTTTGGGCCGCAGTAATTACTGTCGTGCTGAAAATAGCACCAAAGCCCAGTGACCAATGCAGGCAATTAAATAAAAACAGGTAGTCCTTTTGCTGTGGCCAATCAAGATAAATCCTCGTCATTGTCACAGCGGTAAAAGCGGCAGCACAGGCAATAGCTGCAGGGAAATTAGTAAAAGCTTTTACTGCACCCTGGGCTATTTGCATAATAGAACGTACAAAAGAATTCATCCGTCAAACCCCCTTTATCGGTAAGCTCTCTGGTTACATTTGACAAATAATTTGGAATACCTCTTGGCATGTTCTTCTAAATTAATTATTTTGTATCTAATTCAATTTTTGCAAAAGCTTCAACTATTTGCGGATCGAAGCGCTTTCCTGCCATGGACTTGATTTTTTCCAAAGCACTTGCATCGTCTAAATGCAAGTTACCGTATTCGTTGGTTAATTCATCATAAACTTCAGCAACCGCTATAATTCTGCCGTTAATTGGTATTTCTTCTCCTTTTAAACCTTTGGGATACCCAGTGCCATCCCAATTTTCATGGTGACTGTAGACAGCTTCAGCTAAATCCAAGGTATCATCGAACAAATTAAGAATTCGATAACCAACAACAGGATGCTGCTTTCTAATCTCCAATTCTGCTTCTGACAATTGCTGTCCGCGTAAAATTTTCTCATCAAGCACGATTTTCCCTATATCATGGAGATATCCAGCTTCTTTTACTCTTTTAACTTTCGTTGCATTGAAGCCTAACATTTCACCAATTTTGCCGCTCAAGATGCTTACTCGCTCGGAATGTACTTTTGCTTTTTTATTGCGTCCATGCAGATTATTCATGAGATCGTTTATGATACCAGCATTAACATTTTTACGGTTCAGCACCTTATCCTTATACATCTTGTTTTCGGCATTGGCCATTACTTCTGTAACAGCTTGAGTACTTACGGTTTTTGTATCACAGCCTAAGGAAATACTGCACTTGATAGCAGCAACATTGGCCTGACTAAGGCTCGCTTTAATCCTGGCCATTATATTCATGCTTTCTTCATTATCAGTATTTGGCAGCAGCACTATGAATTCATCACCGCCCACACGGCCAATAATATCAGTTGCCCTGCAAGATTCTTTTAATATTTCAGCGATTTTTTTAATGAGTTCATCCCCAGCAGCATGTCCAAAGATATCATTCGTCATTTTCAACCCGTTAATATCAGCAAAAATCAATGATAGCGGCAAATTATCGGCATTATCAATTACTTGCAACGCTTTTTCAAAGCATCTGCGGTTTTTCAAGCCAGTTAAAACATCATGACAATTCAAGTACTTAATTTCATCTTCATCCTTGATACGTTCGCTGATATCCATAAAAGTAACCACTGCTCCAACAATCCTGTCATCTTTATAGCGTGGGTAAGAACGGTATTCAACAAAAAATGAGGTGCCATCCGATCTCCAGAAGACTTCGCCATAAGCATAAACGCCTTCTCCTTTGCCTAAACCTTGAGAAATACTGCATTCTTCAATGGGAAACTGAGTCCCGTCGCTCCTGCTGTGATGAATTTGCCAATGCATATTTTTGCCAAGTAGTTCTTCCTGTGAAGAATATTTTAAAAGTCTCAGACAGCTTGCATTGCAGAAAATGCAATTGCCTTCCAAGTCTATTCCATAGATTGCTTCGGCAGTAGAATCAAGAATTATCTGCAGCTGCATTCTGCTGTCAGCCAGAATTTCGTTTGTTTTATTTAATTCATCAGTGCGCGCTTCGACGATACTTTCCAAATTATTAATCAGACTGCTCATTGTATCAGCAACACCGTTGAATGCTGCAGCAATCCTGCCAAGCTCGTCTTTGCGCACTATTTCTGCGCGCGGCTGCAAATCACCGGCTGATAGTTTTTCGGCAGCATCAAGTAAGTTGTTCATTGGGCTAAGCAGCTTGCGCGTAACAAAAAAATTGATCAAGACAAGCAAAGCGACAGCCAAAACTAAAAGTGCGACGGTCTTTTCTATATTTTGTGATACTTCAGCAACAAGCACACCTGTTGGTAAAGCCGAAACAATAACCCAATCAACTCCGTTTCGCTGATACTGCTCAACACCGATAAACATTTTTTCGTTATCAATGGTATAAATGAATGAATCTTTTTGAGCAGAAAGATATTTCTGATAGATTTTTAACAAGACATCTTGATCAATACTACCGAAAGCACTTGCTGCAGCAGCATTGGTCTGGCTTATGCCATTGCGGTTCCCCTCCCAGGAGCTGGATATTATCTTATTGGTTGTCTTATCCATAATTGCCACATAACCATCATTTTTATTAACAATTGCAGCCAGGTAGTCTCCTATACTGGTGATCAACATATGCGTACCCAGTACACCCATCAGTTCATGCTTCGCATTATAGACCGGGCGAGCCGCAGAAATGGCGAGGTCATTCATTACAAAATGTTTATATACGGGTGAAAAAATTGGTGCGTGCGCTTTCTCCGCGAACTTATACCAAGAACGCTCACGCGGATCAAATGCTCCGGCGTCCAAGACACGACTGCCGGCAGTTAAATCGTCATTAACATGATAATACCAGGAATGACCGCCTGTAGAGGCATCGTTCCGCATTATTTCAATAGTACCGGCTTCATTTCTCCGTGCTCCGTAATATTCTCCGGCAGCAGCACCATAGCTGAAGCTATATATTTCCTTATCATAAGATTGCAAACTCCCGACAAAGAACTTTTCTCTTTGCCGTTCGTTATCCATATCTAAAATCCCATTTTGAATCAGTTTATAGTTTAGTTCATTAATATGCTCCGGTTCGTGCAGAAAAGCATCAATCTTCCAGTAGACATCACCAGCCATATCCTGTGCCAGCTTTTGCGTAACATGCTCTGCCGATGCAGTCCAATTGGAAAAAACCAGATAAACAATACAACTCATAGTAATAGATAACGTCAAAAAAGAGACAATGCCCAATATGAACTTAATTGAAAGGTTCCCTTGTCTCTCATTTTTCTTCATTACGTTACCGCCGTTCTCGTGAAATTTCTCCTGTTTCATTCAACAAATAACAGGGTTAGTTTTTGCCAAAAAAGCAATGGCATCTTCTTCTGCCAAAGGTTTGCTGAGAAAAAAACCTTGTATATAATCGCAATGATGTTTTGCCAGATATTTTATTTGCAGCTCATGCTCGACACCTTCGGCTACGACACGACGTCCGCGTCTGTGCGCTATGGCAATGATATCTCCGGCAATGGCCTTTTCAGGCGTTACTCTCAGCAATTTATCAATAAACACCTTATCTATTTTCAAATAGTCAATATTAAGCTCACCTTCTCGTGCTAAAGAAGAATATCCTACTCCAAAATCATCAATAGATACTTTGATACCCATATTTCGCAGGAAAGCTAATTTAGCATTAATGTCTTCATAGTTACCCAAAAAAACAGACTCTGTTATTTCAATACAGACCCTGGATGGATCTACCTTTGTTTCCTTGATGATTTTAATAATATCGTCGACAAATTCAGAACGAAAGAACTGGATTGCTGATATATTGACACCTACTGTAGTTTTATAATATCCGGACAATTGCAATTTTCTTAAAAAAGTACAAGCCTTACGCATAATTTGTAAGCCCAGAGGCACAATCAACTGTAATTTTTCAGCTATAGATATAAATTCAAGCGGTGGAACCCTGCCCAATTTTTCACTCTGCATACGTACAAGTGCTTCAAACCCATCTATCGTATTATTCTTAAGATTCAATATAGGCTGATACTCCAAAAAAATACTGCTTCTGCCAGTTTCGTTAACAATAGCAATCAAATCATTTTGTATTTCAGCCGCACGTTTTAGAGCTTCTATTAACTTGTCATCAACAAAATAAAAACCAAACGCTGAGTTTTCATTTGCTTTTTTGGCAGCCTCCAACGCATTTATAATTGCATTATTAGTATCACAGCTGTATTCATCTAATTCTGCGACGCCGATGCCGCATCCTATGACCTGCATTATATGTGTTTTATCAAGGGCAGCAGTCACCTCCTCACAAAACTTTTCGAGTTCCTGCCTACTATCATAGTCAGTGTAATAAAAAACAAGCTTGTCAGAGAAAACGCGAAATAATAATCTGCTTTCTGAAGCAAAAGCAGATAACTTATTAGCAATATCTTTAACAACTTTTTCCGTAAAACTATAGCCATATGTTGAATAAATGGCACTCATTTTGTTAAATTTCAATAAAATGAGCGCTCTTTTTGTTCGCTCATTTTTTAGTTTGTAATTCTCCATAAAACTTTGCAATGAACAATAATTATACAATCCGGTTGACCGGTCATGCCCGCTGTTATACGCTAGCTCCAATTCATATTTCTTTTTGTCGGTAATATCAATAATGATGCCTTCCAGAGCTTCCAGCTTGCCATCTGCATCATAGACTCCTTGTCCCATCTCCATAACCCATTTTCTTTGACCGTTTGCCGCAAAAATCTCATATTCAGAATAGAATGAGTGTTTTTGCGGTAAAACCTTTTGCCATTGCTGCCAAAGGATTTCTCTATACTCTGGGACTATTAGATCATTAAATGATATATCTCTGTTATTGAGCAAACTTTCAGACCTGTATCCTGTCAGGTCATAGCACCCTTCGGAAACAAACTCCATCGTCCACTCACGATCATATTGGCAACGATAAGCCATGCCTGGAAGATGTGACAGCAAAACAGATTTGCTGCGCTCACTTTCTTTCAGTGCCGCCTCCGCGGCCTTTTTTTCTGTAATATCCTGTACAAGACAAATATGTTCATTATTCTCTTTGCCATCGAACTTGATGGCACTGACAGAAATGTTTGTCCAGATAAGACTGCCGTCTGGCCTGATATAACGCTTTTCTTGCTCATAGCCGTCTATTTTTCCTTCTTGCAGCAGCTGCATTTTTTTCAACCCAACTGCACAATCCTCTGGATGGGTGAAACTAGGCCACCCTATTTCATTGATTTCTTTTTGAGTACGGCCAGTTATTTTTTCGTACATAGGGTTAACATCAGAAGTAAAATCACTTGCTTGCGCAATAGCTTTCGAACTGCGCGATACCACTATACCTATAGGAGCCTGTTCAAAGATCATCTTAAAGATAGAATTCCGTTCTTCCACTTCAAAGTCTTCATGCTTCTGTTGACGCAAAATTTCCAGCTGGACGCGTAGCCGTGCGCGCAACCCTGCAGGACTAAAAGGCTTCCTGACATAATCGCCTGCGCCACAACGAAGGGCTTTAGCCTCATCAACAATTTGTTCGTTCTGCGTTAGAATAATAACCCTTATTTTTGTGCCAAGCTTATTCTTCTTAATTTCATCAATTAGCCTGAAGGCGTCATTATTAGGCAGTGCCAAGTCAAGAAGAACAAGTTCAATTCCCTCATTAGCTTTTAAATTCCTCAAAGCATCTTCTGCATTGCTCACGATCAAAACATCAAAATCATCCAAAATTGCTTTAATATTTGCACATTCGTCTGTTGATTCGTTGATTAATAGTATTTTTGCTGCCATTAATATCCACCCGTCTCTCTTTCCATACCTCTCTACCAGGGCTTTTAACGAATTCAGCTTTAAATCTATGGATTTTCATTAAATTAGAAATTACTATGTATCGTTTTATTACTATCCCCGTCTAATGAATAATTCTTATTCGTTATTTTAGCACAAAAGAAAATGTAATCTTTAATACATACTGGTAAAATTTTGACTATTTCGGTAAAATTATATTTTGTTTAATATTGCCTGAGCCTGAAAAAAATCATTTGCGATAATCTTGCATGATGTTTCCGGTTCATTAGGATTTAACATTTTGACATATACTTCCGGTGATCCTTGCTTTGGAATTTTAACTGCCCAGACAGCCATCGTCCTCGTCTTGGCAGAAGTGCTGCCAAGCCTGAAAATACTGTTATCAGGACCATCATTCTGGTCACTGCTGAAAGCTAAAAATTCATCAAAAGTATAAGGCGACTTGCCTTCGGTTAATAACTGGCCGATGCGGTCATATCTTTTTTGGCTGCTGACACCTATTTTCTTATTTAAATCAAGCATATCTTCCAAAACATAATGATTGGTATGATAAATGCAGCCATTTTCCTTGACTTCCACACTGAAGCGTTCCTCCGGTCCTATTTCGACCGTTGCCACTTTTTTACTGTCGGCGAACATCAGTATTTTGGGCCCCACAAATAAATCGGTCCGCATCAACGCTTCATCCACGCTGCCACACTCCTTTAAAAGCGTCCGTATAGCAGCCTTATTCGGCATTGCTTTTCTTTCTTTGGAAGGAACACTGCCTGCAGTTGCGCTTAAGACAACCAGTCCTTTTTCATTAATACCTGCTTTCATACCAGCCGTCGCTCCTTCGGCATAAAGTCCGAAATAGCTATAACCATCGTTGACTGGCACAAATTTTATAACTTGGTGCTGATTGGGTTCCCAGTCGCGGTTTTTTACGATCAAGGTTCCGCCGTTATCAACCACACTGCCATTGGCAGCCCACAGGGTACAAGCCTCGACAGGCACTGAGATCAACAATGTTATAACTATGAGAAAATTGACAAATATCTTCCGCAAAATAATCCCTTGCTTTCATTCCTTATTAAATACCAAATCTTCTCGGACAGATTGCTCTGCATTTATTGCAATCCACTGTGCCGAATCCACGCTCCGTCTTGCCGTAAGCCCTTGTTCTGCAGAATTTTTGGTTAGCGCCCACTCCATCCAAAGCCTGTGCAGGACAATTTCTGATGCACAAATCACAGCCTTCAATACAGATACTTGCTGCACGTGGATCCGATTCTATTTTCATATCAGTCAGTATTGCTCCTACGGTCAACAGGTTGCCATAACGGCTATTGAGGAGCAGTGAATTTTTGCCCAAAGCGCCGAGGCCAGCCTGCACTGCCGCATGTTTCATGGAAATCAGGCCTCTTCCTTCCATTTTTTCGCTGTTCCAATAATCATATGGTGCATCGCAAGGCAACGGAACCGCAATTTGGCCATAATTTTTTTCCAGGAATTGCGCAGCCTTAAATGAAATTTTATCGACAATTGGACAGCTTATATCATTATAATGGGCATAGATGATGCGAGAATCTACCTCAAGCAGTCCCTTAGGAAGTGCCATGGCAATAACAATTACTGTCTGACAGCCGGGAAATATATCCTGCGGCTGAAAACCCTTCGGTGCTTCAGTGAACCTATCAACAGCAGTAAAACCGCATAAGTCAGCTCCAAATCCTACTATTGCGTTCCTTATCTCTTCCTTCATTAAATTACACTCCTTTTTATAAAGTTCGCTGCTTAATATATTGCCCCGCCTCCAGCCAATAACTTTCATCCCACCAGCGAATGGCAGCAGGTGAAGGTGATGGCAGAACGAAAACAACTGTCTTGCCGATGGTTTCTGCCTGTCTCCCATAATGAATATCAGCACTGGAACTCAGCCCATAATAACTCTGCGCCGCCTTCTTACTCGTAAAACACAAAACCTGCGGCTGATATCTCATAATTTTTCCTTCAAAAGCCTCCTTGTCGAAATCCTCTTTCTTCAGCACCTTGTCCATGCCGAACTGCTCCTTCGCCATATCGGTCAAACCAATGCCTTCAGCGAGGACTTTTCGAAAATTCTTCGCTTCCATCTTTTCCTTAGTCAGACCCATTTTTTTAAGCATTTCCCAGAATTTATTGCTATTGTTGGCATAATAAGCACCTGCCTTGGCGGAAACATTGCCCGGTGCCGTACCGCAAAACACAACTTTTAAACCATTTGCCAGAATATCAGGCAATACCATAGCTTAACCCTCCAACTAATAATTCGACTTAAAACGGCAATTTATCCGCCATCAGGTGATGAAGATCAATCGTTTCACCATCGACTACAAAAGTACCGTCGCCGTTAGCGTGAAATGTCCGCCGTTCTTGACGTTCGTTATCCACCCAGGCTTTCACACCCTGCAACAAAACTATGCCTGGATCATCGATGTAACCGGTCACTCGGCATTCCAGGCAGGCAAGGCATTCTTTGACCAAGGGAGCAGCGACCTCACTAGCCGGCAACGGAGTCAGCTCAAACTTTTTGAACTTATCGGCTTCCTTGCCTGAACAGTCACCAATGCTGATAACCTTTTCAATGATATCGACGGTTGGCACATTCAAAACGCACTCTTTCTTTTTCATCAGAGCTTTAAAAGAATGGTTCCAGGCGCCGGTAGTCAAAGCCAACGTTGGCGTAAAATCGGTCACCATATGCCAGGATATTGTCATGAGGTTGTTTTTCTTACCATCATTCGTTGTAACCAAGATAACCGGCCCTGGTTCAAATAACATAAATGCTTTATTTAACGGTAACTTTACGAAAGCCATTTCCCCATCTCCTATGCAAAATTCGTTACAACACACATTATGTGAGAATGGTTCGCCACAAATAACCTCTTTCCTGCAATAATCCAAGCTTTTGGCACAAAAAAAGAACCAGATAGCACAATCCCTCTGGTTCGTTCTTGTTTTTCTGCATTTAAGTGGTACAAAGGGGACCGTCCCCTTTGTACCACTTTCAGCATTTTATTAACATGATTAAATCCATCTAAACTTTTTTCACTTCATTGCCGTTAACAATTATCGCCTGCTTGTTATTAATCGCAAGCAAATTGCATTTATCTCCATAGGTATTAATGATTTCCTCAACAGCCTCCGCAAAGGGAAACTCTCCTTCATGCGGCAAAAAATAAAAATCAACCAACTTCAAGGCTTCATAAGAAGCCAGCTCCGGAGCTAGTTCTTTAGGATCCATTGGCTGCACATATTCAACATCAGGCGCAGTAATCATCCCGCCGGCCGATTCGCCAATATAAACCATTCCTTCGCTCACACGTTTTGCAATTAAGTCCAAGAGATTTTTCTTTTTCAATTCCTGTAATAAATAAAAAGTGTTGCCGCCAGCAATATAAAGATATTTTGTTTGCTCTATCTTTTCTCTTGCCGCTGCTTCTGACGCATCTGCAACATCAAGAATTTCCACAGCAAAACCAAGTTCTGCTAATTTATTTTGAGCCTTTGCAAGATGCTTCTTATATTCATCGACGTTAGCAGCAGTTGGAATAAAGACCATCTTTTTCTCCAATTCCGTACCTACAAAATACTGCTCAAATAAGTGTGCCGTACCGGCAAAGTATGATGTTAAAAATAATTTTTTCAAAAGATCAGCCTCCTTAACTATTAATTAAATAAAGATTTGCTTGTCATTTGACTGATACGGAAGCAACTCTTTCGCCCGGCGAAATTGAACCAACCGCGCTTGTCTCGCCGCTGCTTAAATAAATAACTCGTTTTACAATGCTGCCGCTGCTAAGTTTGCTTTTGTAGGTAACTTCTACCTGAACATTGTTGCCGTTATACCAGCGAAGGCCATCATAATCGCTGCCACCAAACTGGTTTACATATTGATAGTAAACTCCTGAATAACTGGGGGACCAAGTACTTGTCGTCTCAGCAAAAGCAATGTTAGACATAAATATCATTACAAAAACCATCGAAATAAGAATAATCTTCTTACCCCATTTGTATTCTGCCATAATTACCATCCCTCCGGTCTTAAATTTGCATTCAAATTCATCCTGACCACGCATATTCTTAAGCAACTATATTTTTCCTTATAATATCACATTTTGGAGGTTTCGCTATTAACTTCTTCATTCCTACCAGAATTTTTATACTTTTCCCGGTTGTCTATGTTATAAGCACTTGGCATAAAAAATGAACCAGAAGACAGTTCATCTGGTTCACCCAAAATTATCATTCTATTCTTTTTCCAACAGCTTGAGTAAGCAGCTATAGCCTTTTGCTGCCATTTCTTCCTTAGGTATGAACTGCAGCGAGGCGCTATTGATGCAGTAGCGCAGACCGCCAAGCTCACGCGGTCCATCCGGAAAAACATGTCCGAGGTGGGCGTCACCCGTTTTGCTTCTGACTTCAATCCGCTGCATTCCATGCGAATTATCGTTTAATTCTCTCACTAAATCCGGACTTATTGGTTTCGAGAAACTCGGCCAACCGCAGCCAGATTCGAATTTGTCGGTCGACACAAAGAGAGGCTCTCCAGTCGTGATATCGACATAGATACCTTCTTTGAAGTTCTGCCAGTATTCATTTTGGAAGGGCGGTTCGGTAGCACTATTCTGTGTAACTTCATACTGCAAAGGCGTCAGCGTGTTTTCTAACTCTTCCTTGCTTTTAACTTGATATGGTTTCTTTGCTGCCTGCAAGGCTTTTGCTTTCGCGAATTCCTCTTCGCCAATATGGCAATAGCCGCCAGGATTCTTGTCCAAGTACTTTTGGTGATATTCTTCCGCCGGATAATAATTGCTCAAGGGCTCGACTTCGATAGCCAAAGGCACAGGGTATTCTCTTTTCAGTTCTTTCAATGATTCCTTGATAATTGGCAGATCAGTTTCATCAATATAGTAAATGCCAGTTCTATACTGCGCACCGACATCGTTACCCTGGCGGTTCACACTGGTAGGGTCAATCACTTCGTAAAAAAGCATCAATAAGTCTTTAAGAGACAGGACATTTGCGTCATACTCAACTTTTACCGTTTCGGCATGCCCGGTATTTTTGTAGCATACATCTTCGTAGCTGGGATTTTCCGTTTGCCCATTCGCATAACCTACTTCTGTACTGACGACGCCTTCTATTTGCTCCAAATATTTTTCCGTGCCCCAAAAGCAGCCGCCGGCCAGATATATTGTTTTTAATTCTCTAGTATTTTCCTCTTTCATAAAGCTAACATCCTTTCCAAAAAATAGCATTCCCCGCAATGGGGTTACCAGCTTACTTCTCTTTCTTTCGGCATCTTCCTGCCATGAAGATAAAAGTTCAGAAGAATATCACAGATAGTAAATATAAAAAATATCCGAACTTAAGTTATCTAAGTTCGGATATTAAAAATACAGAAGATTAAACACTGATATCTTTATTCTTGGTCAATTTAAAAAACAGTAGCAACGAGACAATCGATGTCAGCGTCAGAATAGTGGAATAGGCTGCCGCATTACCAAAGTTACTGCGAATGACCTCCGCATAAATTGCCACCGTCAAGGTACTGGTTGAGCTGGTATAAAGGATAATGGACGAACTCAGCTCACTGATCAAAGTAATCCAGCTCATAATGGCTCCTGCCATTACGCCCGGCAGCATCATCGGTACAGTGACCTTTCTGAAAGTCTGAAATTCCGTGGAACCAAGACTGATAGCAGCTTCCTCAATACTGGGGCTTATTTGTGAAATGATTGCTGTACTCGATCGAATAGTGTACGGCATTCGCCTGATTGCGAGCGAAAGAATAATAATTATCGCTGTGCCACTTAGTAAAAGCGGCCTGCGGTTAAAAGCATACAAAAAGGAGATGCCTAGCACTGAACCAGGGATAATGTACGGGAACATCGTGAGCGTATCAAGTATCTCTGTGATAAAAGACTTTTTGCGCGCCGTAAGATAAGACACAAAAACACCAATAACCACGACAAGCGAAATGGCACATAAACCAAATATATAGGTATTAAGAATGGAGTTATTATCCTTCGCAAGAAGTGTGTTTGCGTAATTGCCGAATCCCAGATTACCTGTATAAATCGTACCGCCGCTCGTTTCTAAAAAAGAAGTATAAATTACTGTTAGCTGCGGTAAAATCGCTAAAAAGGCAATACCATAGACAAATAAATAGGCAAAAACCTTGCGTAAACCTTTTGGCTCGACCTGCTCCATCGGCTTTAGCGCGGTCATTGAATAAGCATATTTGCTTGACAGATATCTTTGCATAAAGAACAGCATCAGCGTAATAGCTATGATAATAACGCAGAGTGCCGCTGCAAAATGGTCGTCTGTGCTGACTTCTCCCATGAACTGGGTATAAATCAATACCGGGAAAGTTCTGAAGCCTTCGCCAATCAACATCGGCGTACCAAAATCACTGAACACACGCATAAACACAAGAAGCGCTCCTGCGAGCAAAGAAGGCATAACAAGCGGCAGAATTATCTTAATGACTCTCTGAAAAACATTCAGCCCCAAACTCTCTGCTGCTTCATTCAGAGAATTGTCCAGATTCTTTAAAGCACCCGATACATACATATAGATTAGAGGGAAACTTTGCAGCGAAAATACCAGCACAATACCCGTGAAGCCATAAATGCTTGGCACATGCAGCCCAAAGCTTTCAGTTAAAAACTTCGTCCAAAACCCGTTGCGCCCGAAAAGCTGAATCCAGGCATAGGCGCCGATAAACGGCGGTGAAAGATATGAGATGACAATCAGGATATTCAAATATTTGCTGCCCGGAACCTTGTAACTTCTTAACAAGTAAGCCATCGGCAAACCAATAAGCGAAGCCACAAGTGTGGACGCAACTGTTACGTAAAAACTGTTAACCAAGGTGCTCCAGTAATATTTACGGGCAAAAAACTTATGGAAATAATCCAAGGTGAAAGTCATATCATTCGTATCAGACTTCAAAATACTTTTATACAACACTTGGGCTAACGGAAAAACAACAAAAAGCACAAAGAAAGCCAGGAGCAAAACTGCAATTCCCATCCATATATTAAAGCCTTTCTGCTTCATCGCCTCTGCCTCCCGCAATCAAATTCTGCGTTCCGTCAGCTGTAAAGACATTTATTTTTTGCGCATCAACTGTTAAATAAACTTTACTGCCAGCACTGCTGTTGGTAAGTTCTGTATTTTGAATTACTTCTATTTCTTGTCCGTCATTTAATTCAAGAAAATAATGCGTATTGACACCTAAAAAAACACTGTGCCTGATAATTGCGGGTATACCGGTTGTAAGAGTTTCATCAATGCAGAACTCCTCCGGCCGCACAGCGACAATCACTTCGCTGCTGTCTTGAGCTGTATCAGCCAGCCCTGGTATAGCTACCCAATAATCGCCGAAGCTTAAACCCTGCGTTTCATTTTTTACAGCCACTTTTGTCTTTAGAATGTTAGATAGACCAATAAAAGTTGCGACAAATGTGTTAACAGGTCTTCTGTATATTTGCTGCGGCGTCCCGATTTGTTGAATGACACCGCCATTCATGATTGCGATGCGATCAGAAACCGCCAATGCTTCCTCCTGATCATGCGTTACATAGATTGTCGTGATACCAATCTTTTTTTGAATTAACTTGATGGCGTTACGCATTTCTACACGCAGCTTGGCATCAAGATTGCTCAATGGCTCATCCATCAGCAGTACTTCCGGATGTATAACGATAGCCCTTGCTAAGGCTACTCGCTGCTGCTGACCACCTGACAACTGGCTTGGCATTCTTTCATTAAGATGTTTGATTTTAACGGTATCTAATATATCATCAACTCTTTGTTCTATTTCCTCTTTACCTATTTTACGATTCTTTAAGCCAAAAGCGACATTTTCTTTAACAGACATATGAGGAAAAATAGCGTAATTCTGAAAAACCATCCCCATATTTCTGAGATTAGTCGGAATATCATTGACCACTTTGCCATCAATAGATATTTCCCCACCTTCTATGGAGTTGAACCCTATAATCATACGCAGCAAAGTCGTTTTGCCGCAACCGGAAGGCCCTAACAGCGTAAAAAATTCTCCTGGCTTCACGTCCAGTGACAACCGGGAAATAATAGTATCCTTACCAAAAATTTTTGTTACTTTATCTATATTGATTGCAACACTCACATAAACTCCCACTTTCTTCAAATATTGGAATCATAGCAACAAGAAGCTATGTCGGTGTCTTTCAAAAATAATAACATCTCAACATTTTAACAGGTTGTTAGTTCTTGTTTACACATTAAAAGAAAAGGGCTCTCTAAGGAGCCCTTTAAAATATCAGAAATTGTTACATGGATTTCTCCAGGTATTCGCTGAATTTTTTAGTAATTTCTGCTTTGTGGGCTGCAACCCAAGCTTCATCGTATTTTGGTGCCAAATGGATTTTGTCCATCGGAGTCATATAGCTGGCGAGCTGCACACCTTTGCGCAACGGACGAACGGTTAACTCTTTGCCGACAGCGCTCTGAATCTCTTCACTCAACATAAAATCAACAAATTTTTTCGCATTTTCAGGATGCTTACAATTCTTAATTATTTGTACGGATTCGCCCGGGAAGATTGCACCTTCTATTGGGAAAACAACAGCAACTTTGCCGCCATTCTTAACTAAGCTGGCAGCTGGATCTTCCCATGTGAGTCCTACAACATATTCACCACCGGCAACTCCTTTATATACCTGGCTCGAGCTATTAGCCATCTTGCCGTTCAGATTAGCAATAAATTTCTCAACATAAGCCCAAGCTTCAGGAGACATAGGATCGCCATCTTTACCATTAGCATAAAGCATAGCCATCAAAGATTGAAAAGCGGAACTGGAATTAACTGGATCACCGAAAGCGATTTTGCCCTTTAATTCTGGATTCAGCAAATCAGCAAAACCATCTATCTTCATGTTACCTTTTAATTCGTTATTAACAATAAGAACTGTAGGATCAGCAAAAGCAGGTGTAAATACGCCATGTTTATTTTTAAAGCCATCCATCATTTTGTCATTTTCTTTCGAAACATATTCCATAAACAAATCCTTAGAACCGGAAAGCATCGTTTCATCCGCGGCCCACAAAACATCGCCTAATGGATTTGCTTTTTCTGAATTTACTCTTTTAACTACTTCGCCGGTACCGGCAACAACAAGATTAACCTTGATACCGGTAGCTTTTTCAAACTTAGGAATTACTGCATTGTTCAAAGACTCACTGCGTGCCGAATAAACAGTCAGAACCTTTTCTTCCTGTTTTGCGTCACCAGTTTTTTTCTCTCCACCCCCACAGCCAGCAGTAAGCAATAGCAAACCAATAACTGCAGTTAAAGCCAAGATTTTTCTTTTCATGGTCATGCATCTCCTTTTCTGTTTGTATCCGATGGTCATTACATACAATGACCACGTTAATATAGCCATTTATAGTATAATCCTCTGTAACAATATTTACAATACACACAATCACTTTAGCGCAAGTGCAAATATGAATAAGCTGATCAGGCATAAAAAAAGACCAAAGGGGACTGTCACCTTTGGACATCTGGTAAATAAATGTTAAAATTAAGAAAACAAATGGAAGAAGGCAAGGAAAATGTTAGAAAAAGCACCTTCAAATGATGAAATGGTCAATTTAATTGGTAAAAAGTTGTTTGGTGTTTGGACTAAACTATGTGAATTAATCGAAACAAACTATGATATGGAAAGACTTTGGAACAGCGGCGGCAAAGCCTGGAAATATGAGTATAAGTATCGCAGAGGTGGGAAGACGCTTTGTGCGTTATACGCAAAAGAAAATTGTTGCGGCTTGATGATTATCTTTGGGAAAGAGGAACGTGCTAAATTCGAAGCTAACAACAAGTCCTATTCTAGCACAGTCCAGAAAATCTATGCCGACGCAAAAACTTACCATGACGGTAAATGGGTAATGTTTGAACTAAAAGATACCTCGCTTTTTCCCGATCTGGAAAGGTTATTACTCATTAAGCGAAAACCAAACAGAAAAATTACCGGCACGAACGTATGAAACACCGAATCTACTACTTTCAACTACTAGCCAAATAGTGAAAAATAAAAACGTCTTAAGTATACTAACAAATAATACTTAAGACGTTTTTTTAGTTATTTTGAATCAGATAAACGCCGACAGCCAAAAAACCTACGCCCAACATCCTCATATTGCTTGTTAAATGCGGCTGCCCGGTCAGAAGGCCGAAATGGTCAAAGATGATTGCCAAACCAATTTGGCTGGCAACAATTAGACTGAACATATTACCGAAACCAATTTTGGGAGCAACAAAGACTGTTGTAAAAATGTAGAAAGCTCCCAGCAAACCTCCTGTCCACATCCAAAAACTTGTCTGTGACAGTGCGCTGAAATTCGGTACTGTTTGCAGTCCTTGATAAACGCTGACCAGATAGATTACTCCTAAGCCGACAGCACCAATCAAAAAACTAATGAAGGCTGTCAAAATGGGACTGCCCAAGTGGAACAGGAGCTTGCCATTGATCGCAACCTGCGACGAAAGCGTAGTACCGGCAATGATGGCCAATAAATAATAAAGCATGTATTTCTCCCTTTAATTAAAATTGCAGCTATTCCTCGTATGCTGCGACAATCTCCCCGTAATACAGGGTGTGATAATCACCATTTGCATACCACGCCTTATTGTTGTTTTCATCCAACAAGGTTGGTTCCATTGTTTGCTTATACACGATTTTACATTCGAAGTGCAGTCCGCAGCCTTTGATAACCGGTACACCAACAGCTTTTCCAGGTAACAAGGTCAGGTCAGCTGCGCTGATTTTATCCATATCCCGTCCAGACTTGGTGCCACAGAGCGCCAAAGCTTTTTTCATCTCGTTAACAGGAATGCTTACAGTGAATTCAGTGCTTTTTTCAATCAATTCGTGCGTGTAACGGGACTGGCGCACCATGACCATGAAGCATGGTTTCTGCCAGACGGTGCCGATGCTTCCCCAGCCGATCGTCATCGTATTTACTTTACCGTCAGCTGCCGTAGTCAGGAAAGCTCCTTTTGGTAAAATCGCCAATGCTTGTGCTAAATGTTGTTCAGATATCATTTCTTGTGCCATTATCTCAGCCTCCTAATTTACAATACAAAAATTATAGCACACGCCAAGCGCTAATTATATTTTTGTCTTGCAAATTAATTTCTCCATTAGTTTAGTCACATTTAGTCCAGAGACAATTGCTGCAGGTAAAGCAGCGTCCTTCCGGTCTCAATGTTTTCTTGCCGCATTGCGGGCATGCCAGGAGTCCGTTATCTTCCTCCAAATTTTCTGCAAATCCGACCGTCACGTTATTGCCCATAGACCAACCAAGAACTTCATGTTCCTTATAAACTGCTTCAATGGCTTCTGCAATCGCCGTACCACAGGAATTGGCGACACTGCTATCACCTTTGGCTTTCAGAGTAGCACAGGCAGAACAGTGGCTGGCCTTCATTTCCGCAATTATTTCCTGCACACTGATGCCGCTTCTAAGACACAATGAAGCAAGCCGCGTAATGGTCGCAATGTTTGAGGAACAGCCTTGTGAAACGCTGGTAAAGACCTCTACAATGTGTCCGGTGTCATTTTTATAAACATGGTTATACAAGTTTTTCACGCAAGCAGTATGTTTAACAACTTTCGAGCCGCTGACATCACCGAGATCTCGCGACTTAATCGGCGCAACGCTGTCAAAAACTATCTCTTTTTTCACTATTTCTTCAGCATCGTCGCCTGACTTTTGAGGTTCGCTGATTAAAATTGCGGCCCGCTTGCAACCGCTTCGGAAAATAGTAATTCCTTTACAGCCTTTTTCCCACGCAGTGTAATAAACATTGAAAATATCTTCGACCGTTGCTTCTTTTTTCAAATTAACCGTGGACGATATCGCATTATCGACATATTTCTGCATCGTCGCCTGCAATTCTACACGCTCCAACGGTTCTATGTCATGAGTTGCAACGACGTAAGGAAAACGTTCCGTTATTTCTTCGTTAGTGATGGTTTCAATTTCTATACCATTATGCCGCAGCAAATCAGCCACAGATTTAGCAACAACCTTGAAATATTTCTGCTGCTTCTGCAAGGCATGCGTCGTGCGTTCATAGCTAAGTTCGAACAAAGGCTCAATGCCGCCGGAAAGTCCGGCCATCGTTGCAATGCTGCCCGTCGGTGCAATGGAAAGCAAGGAGCCGTTACGCAACCCGTATTTTTCGATATCTCCTAGCAACTCGGGATACATCTCAATAATCGGTGACTTTTTAATATATTCGAAATTGAACTTCTTGAATGCTCCCTTCTCTTTTGCCAGCTCACAGGAAGTCTTCAAAGCATTATACATAATTTCATGCATCAATTTATCTACGAGAGCAATAGATTCTGGTGAGCCATAACGCATACCCAAGGCTACAAAAGCATCGGCCAGACCAAAAACGCCAAGGCCCACGGCCCGCCAGTCCTCAATACACTTCTTATTTTCCGGCAGCGGCTGCATGTCATAGCCATAGTCCAGAATTTCATCAAGAGCTCTGATACCCGTATGTACCGCCTCGGCAAGATAATCAAAATCTATTTCTGATTCCTCCGTAAACGGATTTTTGACAGCATTATAAAGATTAATACTGCCGAGATTGCAGGCGTTATAAGCATTGCCCAGATATTCGGCACAAGGGTTGCTGATCTCAATGTAATAGTCCTCGACAGGGTATCCCGCCAAAAGATTATGCGAACGTATACGATCCATAAACAAACAACCTGGTTCCGCCCAATCATAATTGGCCTGCGCAAATTTCATGAAGAAATCACGGGCATTAATTGCTTTGCTGATCTTTTCTCCTGTAGCCTCAACCTCGAAGTGTAGTGTGTAGTCCTTATTGTCCCTTACTGCTTCCATAAACTCATTATTAAAAAGTATGGAAATGTTTGCACTTTGGATTTTAGTATTATTCTTTTTCACGTCCAAAAAATATTCAATATCCGGGTGACTGCAGTCAAGGCCGATCAATAGCGCCGCCCTTCTGTTGTTGGCACCGATGACATTGCCTGCTGCATCAAAGATCTCCATAAAGCTGACGGCACCAGATGATGTTCTAGCTGCATTATAAACACGCGCACCCTTAGGACGCAGTTTCGACAGAGAAATACCACAGCCGCCGCCATAGCTGAAGATACGCGCCATTTTTTTCGCTGCTTCAAAAATTCCCTCTATGTGATCTTCAGGACTGGGCATAATATAGCAGTTAGACATGCTGGCTTTAAATTTACCTTTGGCTCCTGCTCCGTAAAGCGACCTGCCGGCAGGGAAAAAATCAGCGCGATAAAGCGCCGTCTCAATTATTTTGCGCAGCTCCGCATCGCTGAAGATGCCTGAGACACGTTTGGCAAAAGCTTCAAAATCTTCGCCTTCGTGAAAATATTTCTTGGTTGTAATTTCGTGACCAGCCAGTGTTTCGTACCACCTGCCGCCGATATTCGTGTTAGATTCGTAATCAGTTAATCCGTCCAAAGTTATGCCCCCCTAATACAAATAACAATTATCCGTTAGGTCGATTCTAACATATATAGTATGCAATGTAAAGGAGATACCACTATATATAGTATTTATTTTCAGCAATTTACTTTCTATAACTTCTGTTTTTCTCAATAAGTTGCTCAATCATTATGCAATTCTCTCCTCAGATATCGCTATTTGCTTTGGTGTTCTTTCTGCCAGTGTTCCAGATAAGGAATTAAGCCGCCAAGGTTTACCAGCTTGGCAATATGCGGCGGTATCGGCTGAGCAGTATACTGTTCGCCCCTTGTTTTATTTATAATAACCCCTTTTTCATAATCTATGGAGATTACATCACCTTTATGAATTTTATCTGTTTGGGCGCATTCAATCGTCAAAATTCCGACGTTGATGCAATTGCGGTAAAAAATTCGGGCATAGGACTTTGCAACGATAGTCTTCACGCCCAGTTCTTTCAGAACCAAGGGAGCAGTCTCTCTGCTGGAGCCGGAACCAAGATTGCGTTCTGCCACAAAAATATCGCCCGGCTTATATTCCGTGCCAAAAGTTTCGTCGATCGGGCTCATCGTATATTTCGCCGCTTCCGCCACACTGCGTTCCATATAAATAGCCGGTGAAATAATATCCGTGTTAATATTATCGCCGTATTTCCATACTTTTCCTTCTATTATACTCATGTGGCACCTCCTATAAAAATTCACGCGGATCAGTTATCTGACCGGTAATGGCAGACGCCGCCGCTGCTGCAGGCGAGCCCAGATATACGAAAGATTTTTTGCTGCCCATACGCCCGATAAAATTGCGGTTTGTTGAAGAAATACAAACTTCTCCTTCACCAATAGTCCCTGAATGCAGGCCCAAACAGGCTCCGCAGGTTGCCGGCAGAATAATTGCCCCTGCAGCTGCTAAATCACCAAGGATTCCTTCCCGCAGACAGCGTTCATAAACAGAACTGGAAGCCGGCGAAACCAAAAGTCTGACACCGCTTACAACTTTATGCCCTTTCAAAATCTGCGCGGCCATCTTTAAATCAGTATAACGTCCGCCAGTGCAGGAGCCAACATAGGCCTGGTCAATTTTAGACTTAACGTCTGTTACGTCAAAAACATTGTCCACTTCATGAGGGCAGGCAATCTGCGGCACCAGAGTTGAAGCGTCAAATTGCAAAACGGATGAATACTTGGCATCCGCATCACTACTGATGCGTGGGAACTCTTTTTCTATACCAATGCTGCGAAGATAAGCAGCAGTTTCTTCGTCGTATTCCATCAGTCCTGCCTTCGCACCCATCTCCACCGCCATATTAGCAATACAAATACGCTCATCCATCGGCAGTGCGCTTATGCCGGAACCTACATATTCCACCGTTTGGTAGGTTGCACCGGCGTGCCCGATCTGCTTAATTGTCCGTAAGGAAATATCTTTAGCCATGACACCGGCATTGAGCTTGCCGCTCCACTCCACACGAATCGTCTCAGGTACTTTTAACCAGATTTCGCCCATCATAAGAACGCCGAGCATCTCCGTCGAACCAATGCCCGTAGCAAAAGAACCGACAGCTCCATATGAGCAGGAGTGCGAATCAGTGCCGACAATGACTTCACCGGGTAAAGCATGTCCCTTTTCAATCATAATCTGATGGCAGGGACCAATATATTCATAATAATTTTCTATGCCTTTTTCCTTTGCCCACTCACGTGTAAACTTTACAATGTCTGCCTGTGCGGCATTGGCGGGTGGCGTATAATGGTCTGAAATAATGACTACTTTGTTTACGTCCCAGACCTTTGCATCCATACGTTCCATCTGTTCAGCAATCTCGACACGCGGGCCCAAAAGATCATCCATCATCGCTTTGTCAACTTTAGCCATGACAATCTGACCTGCTTCCACCTGCGTTAAACCGGCGGCGTGCGCCAGAATTTTTTCGCTCATCGTCATACCCATAAGATACTATCCCCCTTTTCAGCTCTTCCACAAAATCAAATATTGATGCCTATTTCGCCATAGGCCGCTCTTTTCCCTTCATCAGTTTTATCCCAAATTCATAATATTATGTTGCAGGTGTTATATTGTTTCAGGCGAATATATGTAGATACGAGGCTAATACCTCTTAGACCAAAACCAAAGGGGGCTCAGCGCCAACACGTAAAAGTGCTGAAGAAAAGACTCGTTATATCGATTAAGCAATTAATTAGCTCTCAGCTTTAAGTCCAACTGCAATTCATAATATTATGATGAATTAGTTGTATAATTATAGATAAAGAAGGCAAAGGAGTGGTCAGATTGGATAAGCGCAATAAGGATAATTCAGGAAATGATAAAAAACCATTTATTGTTTTTTCACGTTACAGCCCCTATATGGCGGTTGATGTTGAAAAACTTGAAAGTGCTAAAGGCAAAGACTTACCGCTTCAATCTGTAACATCGCTTTGCCGCTGCGGCGGATCATCCCAAAAGCCTTATTGTGACGGTACTCACAGCAAAATCGGCTTTGAAGGCATTCCCGGCGAACACCGACCACCATGCAAAAGCAAAGCATATGTAGGTAAAACCATAACAATTCATGACAATCGTCGTATCTGCGGACATTCTGCCGAATGCATAAATGGCTTGCCAAAAGTATTTGATCTCTCCAAGAAGCCGTGGATTGACCCTGATGGAGCTGATGCCAACTCAATTATCGCCGTCATCGAGAGTTGCCCTTCCGGTGCCTTAAGCTACACCATTAATGATGAGCATCATGTTGATTGGGGCGATGAGAAATCGGTTATTAAAGTAACTAAGGGTGGCCCGCTCTGTTGTCAGGGTAGAATAAAAATTAAAGATGCTGACGGGACTGTGCCACAAGCCGAAAGTCATTATACATTATGCCGGTGCGGCAAATCGGCAAATAAACCTTTTTGCGATGGTGCCCATTTGGACGAAAAGTTGGACTAAGTAATTGAAAATGCCTCCTTAAAAAGGAGGCATTTTCGTTTTTTTGATACTTTTTTCAAGATTTCAAAGCAGCAGCTCCGCCCATTCTTCCAGGGTGTGCTTGTCATGGTCGACAAAGAACTCTTTGCGTCTAGGATGTACCTCCGTCCTTTTGGTTATAGCATAATTATATTGAGCACCCTTAGAAAAATCCGTAACAATATAATTTATCTGGCTCTTAATGTTCTCGAATAATTCCTGGCCTTTTTCGTTATTTACCATTACCAGCGTTACACCCTTATCATCGTCATATTCCGGAAATTGCTTATTGACACCCCAATAATCAGCTATAGTCAAATCAGCCGAGCTGTGTTGGTTGTTATAGTGACATTCTGGGCAGGAAGGACGCACACTTAATCCGGACAGAAACAACTTCATATAAGGACTCTCACGCATACTTTTGTTTACGGCACCGCTTTCAGTTTGAAAAATCAGCATCCCGCCTTTCCAGCCATCGTTCTTGTCACGGAAACGAACTTCTTGAATGGAAGTGCCTGTTGCGGCTTCAACCTCCGCAAGCTGTTTTCGATAAATAAGAGGACTTGGAATACCGTGACACACTACGTCAACCGTATACAGATTATCGTATTCTCTGCCTAAAAAACCTTTCAATCCCGCTATCTGACAGGGCGTACCGCTGTAAAGGACGCATACCCCTTGTTTCAATAACTTTTCAGCCTCACTATAAGTACCACCGATAGAACTTTGCACATATTTCGAACCACGTAATTTTTTTAACTCTGCAGAGTTGTGAACTGCTATGTGATGCACCTGCCATTTTTCATCAAAAGCAGCTCCAAAGGCTACACCGCCTCTGGCTAAAATATCTTCGGCAATGGCCGTGAAAGTACCGCCGCTGGAACTTGTAAAACGCACTTCATCATCATTATTTTTGCAGCCATAGACTGCCAGTACCGGTTGCTGTTCAGGAAGATTAAGGACAGGGCATACCTTGTCACAAAGGCCACAGTTGATGCATCTTTCCGCTAGCACCTCCGGATAGAGGAAACCTTCCTCATCTTCCAACATGGCTATGCAATGAACCGGGCAGCGGTTGACACAAGCTCCACAACCAACACACCCTGCTTTGTCCGTTATTTTTATCATCTTGGCACCCCCAAATAATTACCGCGTTGACTTTATCTGACAAGGAAGTATTCTTCAATTATTAGTTCTTTCCTGCATAGAATTGCAGCTATAATTATTCGCAGATAGGATGCATTGCCAATGCCGCTGTTTAGTCGTATACTTCTTATGCAACCCCATTTTTGCTATTTTTAAGAACTGTCGGAGAGGAAGTGCACTGTTCAGTGGAAATTATAAAAATAAAGGGTCATACCTTTTGTATTGATACAGGTATGACCCACATTCCTTTTTATAAAATTAATGATGAGGAAATAATCATGCTGGACACCGGTTGGGCAGCAGGGGAGCAAAAAGGGATTACAGAATCTTTACAGAAAAATGCTTTAAAAGTAGTCGGCATAATTAACAGCCACGCTCATATCGACCACAGTGGCAATAATTCCTATTTCAGAGAAAAATATAGCTGCCAAATTGCCATGCCGGCTTGCGAAGCTATGATCTGCAGCTCTTCCATAAACCTTAAGCTATATTACAATACATTCGCACTCACAGAAATAGAGGAACACCTTGGACACATGGTTTGCCCTGTTGATTTTCCGATTGCCGATAACCAGACAAGCATTGAAATGTGCGGGGTTGAATTTAAAATTATGCACACGCCCGGGCATAGCCTTGGGCACATCTGCCTTATCACGCCGGATGATGTCGCTTATGTCGGTGATGCCCTCATCAGCCACGACGTAATGCGAGGTGCCAAAATGCCATACGCTTCAATCCTAACTAAAGATCTGGAAAGCAAGGAAAAACTCTACGAGCTGCGTTGCAGCCATTACATAATAGCTCACAAAGGCATTTACGATGATATCAACGAGCTCATAACTGATAACATCAACTTTTATCAGCTAAGAGCAGAAAAAATATATGATCTCATTGAAAAAGAAATGACCTTGCAGGAGCTCATGCAGAAAGTTATCAAAAGCTTTAACATTCATGTAGCTGACATGTATAAATATAATCTGATAGAAAGAATGTTGCGCTCCTATCTTGAATATCTGGATGAAAAGAAACGCATAAAATTAATACTTGTTGACGGATTACTCAAATATGCTAAGTAGGCAAAAACAGAACGATTACATCGAAGAATTTTCTGTCAGCGAATAATCATAACAGGACAGATAGCATTTGACATAACGTAGTCGCTTACACTGCCCAAAATTAATTGCTTGATGGTACTAAGTCCTCGGTTTCCCATTATTATTAAATCACACTGCTCTTTCTTGCAAATATCAAGAATAATTTCCGGAGGCTGCCCGATTTCAACCATATACTTCGTTTTTATTCCTACTGGTATATTCCTCTTTAAATTTAACAACATCCGTAAGCCTTCCTCCTTTAAATCGCTCGGTACATAACCTCCTGTGCTGACCTGTTCGAAGGAGGATATTTTTTTATTCAAATCAACGACATTCAAAATTACTATTTCAGCTAGACAGAGTTTAGCCAGATAAACTGCTCTTGCAAGGGCTTTCTCTGCAGGTTCTGATCCATCAAACGGCACCAATATTTTATGAAAATCTTCCATGTCCTAATTTTCCCTCATTTCTACCAAATTGCACTCTTGCAGTTTTGTGTTTTTTAAAAGCTCCTTACGTCCCCTATAAAAACAGAAACAAAAAATAACTATTACTAACGCCAAATAAAGCATCAAGGCGCCAAACATTTTACCGCAATCCATAAATGATGCACCTCTCAAAAGAATATCACGTATAAAATGATACTCCCAGGTGAGCGGAAAGAAATGGGCAAATATCCAACCCAACTCAGACAAAATAGTCAAAGGCCCTGTACCGAATCCACCTAGAATAAAACCACCCGGAATAAAAAGAATCATACGGCTTGCCGCAACACCCGGGTTGGCAGCGGTCCAGCCAAATAGCATACTCAAAATGCCAAGAGCAGGTATATATATAAATAAAGATAGCAAAAAAACAAAGATATTACCTGTAATCGTCAGATCACCGACAATTCTCAAGACTGCCATGCCATAGAAAAGCGCCACTATGAGACAGATACTGTAAGGAATAATCCTGATGAAAACACCAAATGGATTTCCATTATGAAGTTCTTTCTCCCATTTATGCTCCAGCCGTAAACGCGGAATGATACCAATAGTCGCAAAAACATAAAACATTGAAGAAAAGAAAAATAAAAATGCCAATACTTCACCATTACTGGAGGAATTTACCGGATTGAAAAGCACCCTCTCCTTGATTGCTATGCCAGAGCTTGCATAAGCAGCGGTCGCAGGATTACTGGCGGCTGTCATCTGATTCTCAATCGCAATGAGTTCATTGATTGCTACCTTCAAATCACCGGTTTGTGAACTGTTGGTATTGTCATAGAAAACTCCTATTTCATTAGCAGAATTATTGTAATGGTTCTTTTCAAAGTCTTTGGGAAGATACACAACAGCGACACATTTATCTTCATAAAATAACCTTGCCGGCTCTGTCGCCATGTTGAGAACTGCGTTTATCTTAATGAAAGGGGATGCGTTCATTTTTTCTATGAACTCATGGCTGTATTTGGAATTATCAAGATCAATAACTGTTACGTTAACATCTTTCGAATAATTATTGCTAAGGAGCCCACCCAGCAAAATAGTCACAACTGTAGCGACAACTATTGCAACACGTACATAAGGCATACCCCTGCTGGAAAAGAAAAAGACCAGTTCATCTTTTAATGAATGCATCTTCCATCACCTCAACCGTCATTCCTGGCAATAAACCTTTTTGCAACTCTGCATAAATACGAACCTGAAAGGCTGACAAGTCTGTTTGTCCCTTTTCTCTGGACATTTTGAGATCAGCAAAACCAGGTGCAGCTGTGATAAACCGTATGGTGCCTTTAACGTCCTGGTTACCTGCAACAGTTTTTCCGACAATAGTATCACCTTCAGCAAGCCGCGAAGCTTGCTTTTCGTTTAGATAAATATCATAATAATAGCGTTTACTTTCTAATAAAATTACTGGCGTATTGGCAGCAATCATTTCCCCCTGCTTGGCTAAGATACTAAGAATTTTGCCGTCTTCCGGTGCTCTTAAGGTTAGTCTCTCTTTATTAATTTTTAGTTGCGCAAGTTCTACTTCTAATGCCTTTTTTTGTTGAATAAGATTTTGCACATCATTTTGTTTATTCGCTAATGTCTGACGCTGCTGATCAATAAGCGGCAATTGCAAAAAATCTGTTTCACCATTATCTTCAACACCAGCCAGCATCTTTGCTAAAAGTTGTTCTTGCTGGATGACGTTAGCCTTAGCAATAGAAATTGTTTCCTGGGCATCATCCATTTCCGAGCGTGAAATAGCCCCAGCCGCTACAAGAGAAGCCTTTCGTTCATAGTCAAGCTGTTTATTCTTATAGGAGGCCCTTGCGGAATCCAAAGCTGCACGCTGCTGGTCTATCTGGCGATAACTCTGCTGTTCATCTGTATCTGTTTGTGCATACCCAATTCTGATAGTTCCATTGAGTGAATTAATTTGAGCATCCATCTGCGCAATCTGTGTCTTCAATTTAGCAATTGCAAGATCAACATCTGTGCTGTCCAGAACCATCAAAATATCGCCTTTCTTTACTTGATCAGCTTCTTTCACTGCCTCATTGATCATGCGTCCGCCGACAGAATCAAAAGAAACTTTGACTTGCTCAGCCGTTAGAATACCTTCCTTATTCTTAATGGCCAAGGCAATAGCATCATTGCCTTTATAAAGCAAAAGCGCTCCTGACAGAATAAGTATTCCCAATAATATAAAACCCAATTGCACTGATTTCTTTTTTAAGTCCATGACAATCCCTTTCTTTTATATAGTTAGTCGGCTAACTATTATGATGTAAATTTATGCTCGCGCGTTGATAAACTAAAGCTTCATAGCTATTTCCCGCTTAACACCTATAAAGTTTTATCAGCAACAACCTTTTTAAGAAGTCGGATCAACTCTTCCTGTTCAGCATCGGTCAGACGTCCCATCAATTTAGTAATGCGTAAATAATGTTCAGGTAAAATATTGTCCATGAACTTCTGCCCTTTTTCAGTAAGACGAACCTTTTTAACACGACCATCAGTTTCGTCAGAAAAAAAAGCTATCAGGCCATCACGTTTCATTCGTCCCATCATAACGCTGATGGTCGCTCTACTAACGCAAGCGTTTTCAGCTAACTGCGAAGGAATCATTCCATCAGGCTGCTGATGTAACAAGATCATCACGCAGAGCTTCCCTTCTGAAAGCTGATACTCTTTTTCCAAAATATCAATAATAGCATGCTGAATTTCCGAAGCTGCATCCAATACACGCAGCATGGCAATAACTTCCGAAGGATTGATTTCCGGTACCAACTGAGCATGTTTTTCTAATACCTCACGGGTAGGAATAATTCCTCTCTTCATAGCGACCTCCATCTAATAGTTAGCTAGCTAACTATTAGTATATACTTTTTGATTCTTTATTGTCAAAGAAAGAACGCAAAAAATAGAAACTATCAGATAAAATAAAAAAGCCGCATTGAAAAATTCCAAAGCGGCTTTTGGCAACACTAATATTTTTTAAACTTTATGTTTGATGAAAGTATTTTCTTTCAGTTCTTGAAAAGCAAGATCCAGCTCTTCCTTGGTATTCATGACTATCGGTCCGCCCCAGGCAACAGGTTCGTGCAGAGGCTCAGCCGCCATCAGCAAAAATCTGATACCGTTAACTGAAGCTTTAACCCGCAGATAACTTCCTTCATTGAAGAGTACTGCATGCTTTTCTGCGATATATGCTTCCTCAGCTTGGTCAAAAGCGCCTGCTCCCTGAATAATATAGATAAACAAATTATCGGTTCTATTGGTAGCAATAGTCCATTCTGCGCCTGGCTCAACTTCCACATCAAGCAGAAGCGGTTTGATATAATCACCTTCTACCGCTCCTTTAGTACCTTGATAGCTGCCGCCGATAATGTGGATTTTGCTGCTGCCTTCATCAATTACAGGAATGTCTGCTTTCGTTATGCCATGATATTTAGGCAGCACCATCTTATCTTTGGCAGGCAGGTTCAACCACAACTGCACGCCCAGCATTCTTTCGCTGGCCTGCGGCATCTCTTGGTGGATAATGCCTGAACCGGCCGTCATCCATTGACACTCGCCGTCCAGGATGCTGCCCTTGTTGCCTAAGCTGTCCCCGTGTTCAATATCTCCCTGCAGTAAATAAGTTATTGTTTCAATGCCGCGATGCGGGTGCCAGGGAAAACCTTTGATATAATCTTCAGGATTGCGAGAGTCAAAAGCATCCAACATCAGGAAAGGATCAAAATCAGTTGTGTCATTCCTGCCGATAACCCGAACCAGTTTTACGCCGGCACCATCCTGAGTTTGCATACCAGTAACAATTTTATTGATGGTTCTTAAGTCACTCATCACAATGGCTCCTCACTACACAATTATTATTTAAACGTTAATTGTCATAATTTTATCAGACAACATCATAGCCAGCATCCTCAATTGCTTCGACCATAGCTCCCATGTGTGCGTTGCCGGTGACAACAGCTTGTTTTTTCTCCAGGTCGACAACTGCTGCTTCTACACCTGCCACAGCTTTCAAAGCCTTCTCAACCGCAGCCTTACAGTGCCCGCAGGACATACCCTCGATTTTGATAATTGTTTCTTGCATAGTTTTTCACTCCTTTTTATATTTTTTTAACTTCGTACGGTTTAAAATTTCTGAGACGCAAGGCATTAGTAACAACAGAAACAGAACTGAAGGCCATCGCCCCTCCTGCAATTACCGGCGACAAAAAGCCCGCAGCTGCAACCGGTATGCCTAAAGCATTGTAAAAAAGTGCCCAGAATAAATTTTGTTTGATATTGCGCATGGTGGCCTTGCTTAATCTGATAGCCGCAACCACTCCCATCAGGTCACCACGCATTAATGTAATATCGGCCGCCTCAATCGCAACATCGGTGCCGGTACCAATGGCAAAACCTACATCGGCGGTTGCCAGAGCCGGTGCATCGTTGATGCCGTCACCGACCATACCTACAATCCTGCCTTCTTTTTTGAGAGCCGCCACTTTTTCCGCCTTATGCTCCGGCAATACTTCTGCCAAAACATTCTGAATGCCTACGCTGTCGCCAATTGTCTTGGCCGCACGGACATTATCGCCTGTAATCATCCAGACATCAATTCCTAATAATCTTAGCTCAGCTATCGCTTGTGCGGATGTTTCTTTGACAGTATCAGCTACTGCTATCATCCCAGCCAAAATCTGGTCTATAGCAACCAACATGACTGTTTTGCCCTGCTGTTCCAATTGTTCCTTCTGTTTGGAAGCCATTACAAGGTCTATATTGTTTTCCTGCATGAACCTGTTGGTACCCACAAGCACTATTTTCCCATCAAGGCGACCTTGCACACCATGTCCCGGAGTGGCTGCAAACTCCTCAACTTCCGAAAATGCTGTACCTGCTTTTTGTCCATATTTGACGATGGCCTGTGCCAGCGGATGTTCAGAATTTTTTTCTACGCTTGCAGCTGCCTGTACGACTGTCGTGTCGCTAAAACCTGTCATGGCAATAACATTCGTTACTTCTGGCTGCCCTTTGGTAATAGTACCGGTTTTATCGAGAACAATCGTCGTCAGTTTCTGGGCGTTTTCGAGATGCTCTGCACTTTTGATAAGAATACCGCTTTCTGCGCCTTTACCAGTTCCTACCATGATGGAGGTCGGTGTCGCAAGTCCCAAAGCACACGGGCAGGCAATAACCATGACCGACGTGAAATTAATTAAAGCACGGGTAAAATTGCCTTGATCAAGAATGAAATACCAGACGCAGAAAGTAATTACTGCAATCGCTACTACCGCCGGCACGAAATAACCGGAAACCACATCGGCAAAACGCTGTATCGGCGCTTTTGAGCCCTGAGCTTCTTCTACAATCCGAACAATTTGCGCAAGTGCCGTGTCTCTGCCAATCTTTGTAGCTTCGAATTTAAAGGCACCAAACTTATTAATAGTAGCACCAACCACTGTGTCACCTATTTTTTTGTCGACCGGCAGGCTCTCGCCCGTCAGCATCGACTCGTCGATTGTAGAATTACCCTCAGTGATTACACCATCTACCGGCACTTTTTCACCGGGTCTTACAACGAGAATATCACCGAGCACAACGTCTTCGATCGGAATATCCACTTCCTGTCCCTCACGCACCACGCGAGCTGTTTTCGCCTGCAACCCCATAAGTGCTTTGATAGCTGCTGATGTTTGCCCTTTCGCTCTTGCTTCCAATAGTTTGCCCAGAATAATCAGGGTAATCAGCACAGCGGAACTTTCGAAATACAAATCAGCTTTACCTGTAAACATATTTGCTAAACTAAAAAAATACGCTGATGACGTACCAAGTGCAACAAGGACATCCATGTTGGCACTGCCATTCCTTAAAGCGTTATAGGCACCACGATAAAACGGCCAGCCAACGATAAACTGCACTGGCGTTGCCAGCACAAGCTGTACGACCGGCTGCATAAAAAAGCTGCTGAAGCCATGGAATACGCCAAGAGAATGAGAAATCATCGCCAACAACAAGGGAAACGATAATACTGCTGAGAGTATAAAGCGCCTTTTTTGTTTATTAATCTCTGCCTCACGCAAGTCTTTTTCCTTGTCTTCCCCACCTGCATCAGCCATATCATGAGCTTCATAGCCTAATTGCTTTACTTTGGCCTTCATATCGGCAACTGTAATTTCACTGTTATTATATTCTACAACAGCCTTTTCCGTTGCCAGATTAACCACGGCAGCATATACGCCTGGTAATTTTTGCAGACCTTTTTCTATGCGCGTGGCGCAGGCAGCGCAGGTCATGCCGGTAATCGCAAACTCGACTTTATCTTTCACAACTTCGTAGCCAAGATCATGTATTTTTTGCGACATCGCTTCGGGACTAACCTGTGCCGGATCATAGGTTACAGCGGCTTTTTCAGACGCAAGATTAACAGCAGCCTTTTCAACTCCAGGCAGCTTGGACAAACCTTTCTCAATCCTTGCAGAGCAGGCTGCACAAGTCATACCGGAAATTTTCAATTGTACCGAACGTGATACACTTTTTTTATTTTCCGTCATAGAAATCACTTCCTTTTTCCCAATCACCTGCTGACAGATTTTCTAAGTGACTGCTAGCTCCATGAAATATCACTTCGTAAAATGTTTCAAGACCTGCATTAGTTCATCAATACTTTCCTCGCCGTGGTCTTCCTTGATAGCTTTAACCACGCAGCTTTTGGCATGGCTTTCCAAAATAAGCATTGCAGCTTTGTTAAGTGCTGCCCGTGCGGCCACGATTTGCTGAACAACATCAACGCAGTAACGCCCCTCTTCCACCATCTTGTCTATACCGTTAATCTGCCCGGCTACCTTCTTTAAGCGCTGCCTGACGTCCTTCTTTTCTATTTCATTTAACATTGTCTCTTTTCCCTCCATATACCCTACCCCAGTATTGTATGTCTTAATTGTAAAACAATTAGTCTCTTTGGTCAATATATGAATTGGTAGATACAAAAAGACGGCCTCTCTATGCCCAAACCAAATTATTCGGGAAAGATAGCCGTCTTTTACACATCGTTTTTTTGAATTTTCTATTTGTGCTCTTTCAGTTCTGCTTCAGTCAAAACATCGACGTACGCTGTCAACAATCTATCCTCTGCAGCACAACTTTGTTTATAAAACCAATCACGCACGGTTTCACTGATTTCTTCATCAGTACCAGTAACTTTAAGCGGATAAACGGCTATCAATTTTTGTGTTTCTTTGTCGCGTAAACCAACCTTTTTCGCATTGGCGAATTTTCCCATAATAACATCTCCTTTAAGATTTCATGCAAATAAGTAACAAGTCATAGAAAGTGAACCCAAGAGGCAGGAATCATTGAAAATCGTCAACTTATCCGATTCTTTCGAAGCCCCCAAGACATAAAGCAAGGGGTAGAAATGTTCCGTTGTGACAAAAGCAAACTCTGAAGATTTGCCAGCTTTACGATAATCAATTACATCTGCATAGTCGCGCTTCACTATTTTATCTTTAATATATTCATCAAATTCATTGGCCCAGGAATAGCCTGCATCTTCCATATCCCAATTAATCAGAGCAAGATTATGAACAACATTACCGCTGCCGATGATCAAGACGCCTTGTTCGCGCAAAGCAGCAAGCTCTTGTCCAATCTTGAAATGTGCTGCTGCGTCAGCATGTGCATCAATGCTTAACTGGTAAACAGGAATATCGGCTTTAGGATACATTTTGCAGAGCACAGACCATGTACCATGATCAATACCCCAGCTATTATCAATCTGAACTTCCTTCTCAATCAAAGCCCGCGTTTGATGTGCCAAAAGCGGTGCACCGCTGGGAGTATAAACCAGCTTATACAAGGCATCCGGGAAACCATACATATCGTAAATCTGTCTGGGACTTGCGGTATCCATAATCTTGCTGCCTCTTGTATACCAATGGGCTGAAACAGATAAGATTGCTTCCGGCTTAGGAATTTTAGCTGCTATTTTCTCCCAGTTTCTTGTAAAACTATTATCTTCAATTGCATTCATCGGAGAACCATGTCCAACAAATAATACCGGCATTTTATTCGTCATATTTTTGCAGTCCTTTCCGAAGTTAAGAATTATTATTATTTATAATTCTTAATCTAATTAAACCACTTTTCATACTCTTAATTCAATAGCGAATGTACAAAATACCATCGATACAAAAATAAATTTGTATCGATAGTATTTTTTTACATATTATGCTTAAAGCACAACCGGCAAAAGCACTATGAAGGTGCTCCCTTCTCCAAGCTTGCTGGTCACCATTACTTGTCCGCCATGAATTTCTACCAGTTGCTTGACTATGGCCAGCCCTATACCGGAGCCGCCACTCTTGCGGTCACGTGATTTATCGCCACGATAGAAATGTTCAAAGATGTATGGTAAATCTTCCAATGGAATGCCTAGGCCATCATCTGTGAAAGATATCTGCAAGTACTTTTTACTCTCTTTAGAAGTCAGAGCTGTAGTAACTTTTATAACACCTTGCTCTGGAGCATAACGAACAGCGTTAACTATAATATTATAGAAAACCTGGCTGATACGATCAGCATCCACAGATATCTCTGGCAATTCTTCAGCCAGAACAGTTTCAATACTGATTTCTTTTGCATCTGACATCGGTTTAAGCATAAGTATTGTTCTTGTAACGAGCTGATTTATATCCGTTGGTGTTTTTTCCAATGCCAATTGGCGGACTTCTGCCAGCGATAAATCCCGCAAATCTTTAATCAGTCTATTCAGGCGCACTGCTTCCTCATGCAAGGAACTCAACTGCTCCTTACTAGGTTCGATAACACCATCAACCATGCCCTCGAGATTGCCCTGGATAATTGCCAGCGGCGTTCTCAGTTCATGGGCAATATTGGCGAAAAGCTGCCGACGCAGGTTATTATTAGTTGCCAATGTTTCTGCCATTCGATTGAAAACCGTGCCAAGATGGCCAACCTCATCTTTTGTCTCTACAGAAACTTGCTGGTCAAAATTACCTTGCTCTATTTGTTCTGCAGCCTGGCTTAATTTACGCAAAGGCACAGTTATGCTGCGAGCCAAGAAATAACTAACTGCCAGCCCCACGATAAGAATTGCCAGTCCAACCCAAAGCAGTGAATGGTGCACTGAAGCCAAAAAAGCCTCTTCCTGCTGTCCCATGATGGCAAGGTGGTTCATTCCTGACCTTCCCATCATATGCTGTCCCATAAGATATTCCTGAAACAAGCCAGTCATCTGCACATTTGCCAAATAGATCAGGATGCAAACCGTCAGCACTATTGCTGAAAACACCAAGCCTGTAATGCGGTAGGTGATGCTATGCATGATTTGCACCTTCCAATTTGTAACCAATACCATAGACGGTCTGGATATAACCAGAATCTTTGGTTTGATCACCTATTTTCCTTCTGAGATTTTTTATGTGAGCATCAACCGTGCGTTCATAACCATCAAAAGTATAACCTTGTGCCTGTTCAGCAATCTGTGCCCTGCTGAACACTTTGCCGATGTTGCTTGCCAGTAATTCCAAAATCTTGAATTCCGTGGGCGTAAGCTGCACAGGGGTCTGATTATTTAATACTTGATACCGTTCCAGGTCAATAGTTATTGTTCCAACCTGAATAGGTTTATATTTTACTACCTGCTTGTGCTCACGCCGCAAGATGGCCTTCACTCTGGCTACAACTTCCTTGGGGCTGAAAGGTTTCGTCACATAATCATCAGCACCGATTTCTAAGCCAATAAGCCTGTCTATCTCTTCATCTCTTGCGGTCAACATCAAAATAGGGACATCATTGTCCTTACGGATTCTGCGGCAAACCTCCAAGCCGTCCATCCCTGGCAACATTAAATCCAAAACCACAATATTAGGCTTGCGCTGACGTACAATCTGGAATGCATCCAGACCATCGTGAGCTGTATAGATAAGAAAGCCGTCTTTTTCGAAATAAGATTGCAACAATCTTACCAATTTTACATCATCGTCAACTAACAATACTGAATATTGGGGCATTCGGATCCCTCCCTTTATTTAAATTCCACCATGTAATTTACTTAATCATTGTTGATTATTATTGCCGCCTTCAGGTTTACTAAATACTGTTTTAAAAAGCCATATTGCAGACAAAACCAATACTGCCATAAATGCCAGATGTGTGATGATGCCAAGACCCATACCCAGCCAGCTCATCGGTCCTCCATAGAAACCCACTGGCCCTCCGTACCCACATGCTCCAAACATTTGAGTCACCTCCTTTTCGTAACATTATCATACTATTTTACTATGAATATATTATGAAAAAATTGTGACAAAAGTATGGCAAACTTTCGCAATAATGTATTTCTGTTTCCGCATATTTATGATATTGTTAGGTTATTACAAGACAATTATATTCTCATTTATTTTCCTCAAGCATTATATTAAGCGGAGGTGCCTCATGGATGCGGTAGTTTTCATATTAGAACGGCGACATTTATTCGAAGCCATCAAAAAGTATACCGATGTTTATAAAATTGTCATCATTAACAAAACGGACAGAAGCGACAGACAGGAATTAAAAACAGTTTTTGATGAATTTATTGAGGTTGGAGACATCCATAACAATTATGAAATGGACCAGGCTGTTACCGGCATCGTCAGCAAAAGAAAGATAAAAGCCATTTGCGGCTCTAGTGAATTCGCAATAGAAATTGCCGGCCGTTTAAGAAGTAAATTTAACATACCTGGAATGACCGAAGAAGAAACTTTAAAAGTACGCAACAAAGCTTTGATGAAAACCGTTATGAAACAAAATGGAATTATAACAGCGGACTTCACTGTTGTGAATACACTAACCGGTCGCCTGCGCTTTCTTGCAAAGTTGAATAAACCCATGATTGTCAAGCCAATTGACGGCGCTGCTACTAAACACACCTATAAAATTGATGGTTATCAGGATATTTTCAAATATAAAACACTAAAGGCCATGTTCCGGCATAAAACATTTTTGGCTGAATCTTTTATTGAAGGTGAAGAATATCATTGCGATTCCATTGTTGTTAATGGTAAGATAATTTTTTCCTCCGTCTCCAAGTATCTCTGCAACTGCATTAGTGCGCTTAATTCCGAGGTCCCATTGGGCTCGATATGTTATCCGGCAAGTTTTGATAGTGATGACGTTATCAGCAAAATTAAAAATTTAAACGAAAGAGCTATCAGCGCGCTGGCTATTCAAAATTCCGTTTGTCATCTGGAGGCATTCGCTGATAAGCAAGGCAATGTCACCTTCGGCGAAATTGCAGCTAGAATTGGCGGTTCTCCCATGATTCCAGAAGCTGTTAAAAATACTTATGGAGTTGACCTTCATAAAGCTTTTGTCGATTTGGAAATGCACAACTACAACCATCATTATGATCCCAGACCTGTATTTACAGGCTGGACCTCTTTCCCTTCCAGACGGGGAACTGTTGCCGAAATTTCGAGCGAAAAAGAGTATGCCAATGTCGAAGGACTAGTTAAGGTAAAAATTATAAAAAAAATCGGTGACAGACTCAATATACGAAAAAATACCGCAACCAGAAGCGGTTACATCATGATTGAAGACACTGACTACGATCGATTAATAAAAAAACTATCTGATGCCTGCAGCCGCTTTCAATTAAAAGTCAAATAATTTTAAGTCTTACTTGTCTGAAAGCTAAAACAATCTTTTTAAAACAAGAAAGTATATATTCGCTAAGCTTGGCAGATATAAAATAAAAATTCGCCTAAACTATAAGTTCAGGCGAACATAAAGCCTATCTTGATTTTTGCAGATAGCCTTAACCAAAAATGGTTAAGGCTATTTGTTTTATCAATTCTCAATGAAAAGAGCTATTTATTCTCACAATCTAAATCTAAAAGTTTTAATGCGTTTCCATAGAATATGTTATTTTTTTCTTCATCACTTAATTTAGCATTTTCAACAAAATCAATTGCTTGATCCAACCTACCCCAAGGAAGATCCGACCCAAATAGAATCCTTTTTGATCCGAGTTCCCTCACTATTATTGAAAATTCTTCATGTTTCATCCAATTAGATATCATAGCTGTATCGACCAATACAGGTAAATCTTTAAGAATTGTCAACTCAACCTCACTCAAACTCATCCCGCCTATATGTGCATATATAAACGGAGCCCCTCCAAAACAATCTATGACTTCTCTAACTTCACTGGGCCAGACCCAATGTTCAGCGCTTCTGCGTGACCTTCCGCCATGAACAACGGTAATCATGCCTAGTTGTCCAATTCTTCTATATAATAGTCTGCATCTATAATCAGATAAATCAAACTGTTGATGCGAATTGTGAAACTTAATTCCCTTTATTCCTGCTTCGCATAACATCTCTACTGTTCTTACAGCATTTTTTGAAAACGGATGTACTGACCCGAATGCAATAATATCTTTGCTGTTTGATCGCAAAGCAAAATCATTGACATCATCCTGTGTATCAGGGCTCTTTGCCATGCTTAGCATAACACTATTAGAAATACCGAACTTTTTCATTAACTTTCTTTGACAATCCAAAGTTCCATCTCCGGAAAATTGACATTTTAATGTGGTAGACGTAAGCGCTCTGTTAGCCAAATCTAATGGGAAACAATGCGTATGCATATCAATTATTTTTCTTATCATTTTTTCACCTGCCAATGAATTAATAACGGTATATTTTTCAGATTAATATAGTATTTTAATATTTTTATCTAAAACAACAATATCTGACTGGGTTTATACAGTCAGATATTGTTGTGCATTATTATAATTAAATTAACGGATAAAACAATGGGGTTAATATTATTACAGAAATGGCAGCAGCAATATTATATGGCAAGCCGAGCAAAACATAATGTTTAAAATTATAGCCACCTTGCATCGTCATAGTAATAACAGATGCACCAATTGGAGTGCTATACGGCATATTAGAACCCCAAATAACACCAATAGCAAAAGGAAATGGTTGAAATCCCATTGTGTTTGCAATTGCTATTGCAATAGGAGTCAAAACTAATACTGTTGATATGTTGGGCATAACGTTTGTCATCACCGTAGCTAACAACACAAATATAGCAAAGTAAAATATTGCCGATGATTCAATACCTAACAAAGCTACTACCTTTTCCGCTATTAAATTACAAGCTCCACTATTGCGCATACCTGCAGCCATGCCAACGCCGCCGGCTATAACACCAAGTGTATTCCAATCAGTAGTTTCCCACATTCGTTTAACGCTTATGCTTCCGCTTACCACTACAAGCATTGCCCCTAATAAACCTATCACGCCTATATTTTTCCATCCAATGATCGTAAGACCAATGCAAAAAAGCAAAACTACAAGAGGGAACCATTTTCGAAATACATGAAATTTATTTTTCTCAAAAGTTTGTTTTAGATTTGTATTGCTTTCATGCGAAGGTATTGTTTGCAATTCATCAAAAATAAAGTATTTTAATTGACGTTCATAACCCCAAAAATAATAATATATAACAAGAAATAAAATAACACCTAAGCCAGGGCCAAGCAAGGTAAACATAGAAAGTTCCCGTATCCCGTATCCCGGAAGCAGTGCATTAATTGCAAGTTGCGTCGTTGAGCCAATCAAGGTACAACCACCTCCGGCAACCGCTGCAATGCCTATAGCCATAAATGTATTTTTCTTTGTTATTTCTCCATTGGAACTGGAGGCCATAGCCGCGGCAATACTCATAAAAATAACAACAACACTGGTATTACTTAAAAACATGGAAAAGATTGCGGCAAGAGAAATAAGAACTATCAATATGCCTTTTTCCTTTAAGTGAAACAACGATAATATTTTTTCCCCAAGAAACATTGCACTGCCTGTTTCTGTAAGTGCACTACCGACTACCGCAATGCCAAAACAAAAAAGCGTAACGGGGTTTGAAAAGCCTTCGGCTAACTCTTTGGGGGTTATAATACCAAAAATACACATAGTTAAAGAAGAAAGAATTGCCGTGACCGGAGTCGGAATGATTTCTGTAGCAAAAAAAAACAATGTGGCAAGCAAAATAATAATAGCAATCATATCTTGGCTCATAAAGCTCTCCTCTCTTAGGCAGGGCAAATATATAGCTTGCAATCTAATTGCCTTTAATTACCATTTACAAGCCAGGATCACATCCGTAAAGGCCTAGCCTTTACGGATGGCTAGCATATACATTTTTCACTATATCATTTGCCACATAAAAAACAGTCTTTTATATTTTTACAATTTCACTGCATATTTGTCAACTATATCCCAATTAAGTTCAACTCCCATGCCAGCACCTTCCGGTAATATCATCATTCCATCTTTGATGGTCAGCCCTTCACCAAGCAGCATGTTCTCCTTGTACATACCTTTTTTGAAGTAGGCAATCTCACAAGGCAGACAAACCTGCTTGAAAGCAGCGGCAAATTGTAAGCTAGCCGCACATCCCAAATCCGTTTCTGCCTGTGTGCTAATTTGAGCAGGAATATTATTTATCTCTGCAAAATGCACAAGTTTTCTGGAAAGAGTAAAGCCAGTACGTGGTATCTTTATGCCAAGTCTGCGAATGGCCCCCAATTGCATTTGACGATAAGTATCTGGAACAGTAAAAGTACTTTCATCAGATAAAAAGGCTATTTCCGGAAATCTTTCGGTAAAATCCTTTCGGGCAACATCATCCCAGGCAGGAACAGGTTCCTCAATAGCATCAATTACTCCACTTAAGGCCTTACCAACTTTAATTAACTCTTCCCGAGTATATAATTGGTTGGGGTCAATGTTAATCTGAACGTTGGGTGGGCAAATTTTGCGCATTTTGATAGCAAGGTCGATATCGGCATCACAGTGACCTGCCTTAACCTTAAAACCCTTGTATCCTTCTGCAACTTTTTCTTCTGTTTCTTTCAGAATTTTTTCTTCACTAAACCACGTTCCGCCGGAAACCCAACATAAAGGTACTTCTTTTTTATATGGTCCCCCTAACATTTCTGCACATGAAATACCAAGTAACTTTCCATTCAAGTCATGCAATGCTACATCTATAGATCCTTTTGCCGCATAGTTAAATGGCAAGTCACTCATTTTTTCCCAAATTTGCTCTGAATTAAAAGAATCCAGCCCAATCAACTTAGGGATAACAATATTCTTTAACGCATAATATATGGACTGTGGCGTTTCTCCATAAATGCCAGGGCGAGGTATGGCTTCAGTCACGCCATAGGTGCCATCCTCTGCTACGACCTTAACAATAATATGTTCGGCAACACTGACACGGCCATTTGCCCAATGGGTTTCATACGTTTGCGGAATTTGCAGAGGAATTAGCTGGATATCAACTATTTTCATTTATTACTCAACTCCATCATTTTGATTTTTTTGCAACGCTAAATTCAAAACCGCAATAGTCAGGAGTCACCTGATCACCTTTTATAGAACTTGCATTAGTTCTTCAATTAAATCGCAGATAATTTCAGGCGCTTCAACAATAATAAAATGACCATAACCCGGTACCGGTCTCCACAGGACCTTTGGAGAATTTACCATACCTTCAATCGCAGTCTTGCAATATGATTCCGGGACATTCCAATCATCTTCACCACGTATAACCATAACGGGACAGCTAATCTTATCCAAATCGCCGGTAACGTCATAGTTGTTATACAGACTCAAGTCACCTTTTTTAGCAATTCCGCACTCCTGCGCAACTCCCCACATAATGAAATCAGCAGCTTCAGGCGGACATTCCTTGCCGATAAGGCTCTCAGAAAAATCAAAATGCGAGTGTTGGCAGCTGACATAAGGATGATCCAGTAAATCTACGGTAGTTCCATATGCGGTCCCCAAAGCTTTGATTTTTGGCGATCCTTGCATTGAAACTATTGCTTTAACAGGATATGTTTCAGCTATGTGATAAACCATATTGCCTCCTACGGAGCAACCAATTACAATCGGGTCAGTAATACCCATTGCCTGAATAAAGTCCCAGACAAATGTCCCATAATCCCGGTAATCCCCAATTGCCTTATTGCCTGGTAATGGCCATGACTTCCCATGTGCCGGCATATCAAATGCTACCATATTATATTTATCAGCAAAAATATCCATCATCCCATGATACTGACGTGATTCACGCCCAGCAGTATGCAAGCATACGATTGTTCCTTTTTCGGATTTTGGACCGTTATTTGTCTCGTAATATGTTTTAATACCGTTTACTGTAATATATCCACCGGTTATTGCCATACTATCTACTCCCTCCGTAATAAAGCATTTTTAAATTCATTCACATAAACATTTAGCAGTTAAACGCATAATTTGTGCAATCACGCTATTATTTTGACGGTTTGCCAATGCGCTGCCAAGATTTTCAAAACAAAGAGGATTATGCTTTATGGAAGTAGCGAGCTGAAAATTGCGGTGCTTAAAAAAATCCTCCCATTGTTCACTTGATCCGCTTATACCAATATAGTATCCGTCTACTGGCTGACCCATACAAACATCAATCATAGTACCTTTGTAGAAAAACATATTATAAGGAACCTTATCAAAAATAAACGTCATATCGCCAGTGAAAAAACGTCCATCGTAGCGGGTTTTAAATAATTCCGCTTCTGACCCATTTACCATTTCCTGTAACTTTTTAAATTTCTCAAGTCTTTCTTTATCTGTCATATTCGTTTCCCTCCGCAATTATTTTTTTCAACTCTTTCAACAAAGGCTAATATTTTATCAGAGACTAGCCTTGGCACCTCCTGAGGATTATAGTGTGAAAGGCCCGGCAAAACAACATACTCAACATCAATCGCTGAAGTAAGACGGCCAAGTATAGGATTAAAGGCTTCGTCACGTACCGACCAGTCTTCGTCGCCGCGCATTATGAGAACAGGACAGGTAATCTTGTCCATATCACTCCGTACATCAAACCCATTATAGACTCCGCCGTAATCAGCTGCTTTTACTTTACCGATTTCCGTATGTACGCCCCAAAGAATAAATTCTCGGTCTTCTGGTGATGTAGCACTGCCGATCAAACTGTCCGTAAAATCTATATGCGAGTGTTGAACACTGCAATATGGATGATCAAGATTGTCAGACACAGATTTGTCAACATGAGGAGAATAATCCGTACCGGCCATGGATACAATTGCACGCACCGGGATACGCTGTGCCAGGTAATATACAGCATTTCCTCCCAGTGCACACCCGATGCAAATCGGATTTTTAATATCCAGGATTTTCAATGCCTCTATGATGAAATCACAATAATCATGATACTCCTTAAGCAGATCGTTGCCCTTTAGCGGCCAAGACTTCCCATGGCCCGGCATGTCAAATGCAATCACCTCATAGTCATTTTCCAAACACTCCATCATCCCGTGAAACTGCCGGCTTTCGCGGCCGGCTGATCCAAAACAGACGACTATGCCTTTATCCCTCGGACCGTTATTTGTCTCAACAAAAATCTTTATTCCTTCTACCTCAATATAGCTTGAAGTAATCAATTTTTCACCTTCTTTTTTCAATCATGCCCTATAAGTTAATATTTGTCGAGTTTTAAGCCTTTGAACTTATTTCATCAATATTTTTGCCGGCTGTTTCAACTCCCATATAACAAAGAGGAACCATCAGCCAGCCAATTGCAGCACTCATGAACCAGGCGAAAGGAAGAGATGTCTTGTCAGCAAGAACACCAAGCAACGGCACTGCAACCATTGCAGTCAAACGTCCAATGCCAATTGCAAATCCAGTGCCCATAGTACGAACATGTGAAGGCATCATCTCATTTGTATAAGTAATTGATACGGTCATACCGCCCATACCCAAGCCGGCGAATGCCAAGCAAACGTATACAATTGGCGTATTGATGTTGCCTGTATGAGACATCCAGAAAATAACACCAAGAGCAATTACCATAGGTGTACGGTATAACAACATAGCAAATTTACGGCCGTAGCGGTCAGCAACCCAGCCAGCACTTGCATAACCAAGAATTGCTATAGACCATAATGTCATATGCATTTGTACCCTGACTTCTGGAGGATAACCCATTTGGCTTAAACTAAGCACAAAATATGCGGAATTGCCCCAGGAAAGAACGGCTGCAACCATTGCAATCAAAATGCCGATAATAACATTTTTGCGATACTGTGGTTTGAATAATTCACCATAACCTATTTTTTTCGTTTCGACACCATTCTGTTTTTCTTCTTCAGCAGCTACTACTTCTGCCTTGTTTTTTAACCAGGTCGGTGTTTCCTTAAGCAAAAAGAAGATAGGAATTATAAGTACTAAAGCCGCAAAAAACGCATATGACACGCTTTGCCATCCTAAACCCATACCTACAAGAATACTGATTAAAAACGAACCAAAAAAGTTACCGATTGGAGTACCGCTTTGCATTATCCCTGTCATAAGCGAGCGCTTTTTCGCAGGGACAATTTCAGAAATATAAGAAGCATTGATTGCCCATATACAAGTATTACCCCAATTAGCGAAAAAACGAACAGCAAACAACATTGCCAAGCTGCCGATTAGTGCATAAGTACCATTGCACAACACTATAATAACAACGCAAAGCGCAAGCCCTATACGTCTTCCATATTTTTGAGCAATTTTAGGAATAATTAAAGTACTGACCCAACCACCAAGAGAGAAAACACTAACAACCATGCCTGCCGTGGCATTATTCATTCCAAACATTTGTTTAAGCATCGGACTGGCGACGGAATAAACGCCATTACCAATTGTCGCAAACATCCAGGCCAGAAAACACACCGTAACTACCGCATAAGACTGGAATGTCATCTCATTTGGCACCAAACTTGTTGCAACCGCTTCCTTTTTCGTTTCTTTAGCGTTTAACCCAGGAATTGTCTCTATTCTTGCGTCCGCCATAAATACAACCTCCTTAAAATATTTTTATTTATTGCTTACCCTTAAATTATGCCCTCAGCTTTTAAACTCTCGATTTTTTCAGTTGAATACCCCAAGACTTCCCCAAGAATTTCCTCATTATGCTGTCCAAGCATAGGAGCCGGGCACCGGATTTCCGGCATTGTTTCAGACATCTTCACGGCAGAATTCGTAAAGCGCATTTTACCAACTTCGGGATCTTCAATCTCGGGAAACATATTTCTTGCCCAAGCAATTTGTTCATTGGCAGCAACCTGATCCAAAGTAAGTATTGGGGCGCATGCAAACCCTTTTGGCAGCAATAGGTCGATCAGTTCGTTTGTCGTTAAAGTACGGGTCCATGCTCCTACTATTTCGTCAAGTTCTTCCCTATTACGTACCCTAAGCGCATTCGTTGCATATTTGGGATCTTCTATAAGTTCCGGTAGTCCCATTACATTACACAATATACCCCAAAATTTGGGAGCACTGCCATTGATAACAATATAACCGTCTTTAGAATGATAGCCTCCTCCAGGCGCAGATGATGTATAACTATTTCCATTTCTAGTAGGTGTTTTGCCGGTTGAAAGATAAACTTGCATCATGCTCGCCTCTGCTACCACGCAGCCATCAGCGAGTGAGATGTCGATCATTTGACCCAGACCGGTTTTTTCTCTGTGATGCAGCGCAGCTAAAATACCTATGGTAAGATTGAGGCCGCCTATTACATCTCCAAATGAAGCCCCGCAGCGAACAGGGTCGTTTCCCGGCCACCCGGTAATACTCATAACGCCGCTCCATGCCTGCGACATGGTATCATAACCAGCACGATATTTGTAAGGTCCGGTTGAACCGAATCCAGAGATGCTGCCATAAATTAATTTAGGATTAACCTTTTTAAGCTCTTCGTAACCTAACCCGAGTTTCTCCATCGTGCCAGGTCGAAAATTTTCAATTAAAACGTCTGCCGTTTTAACAAGTTCAAGCAAAATATCCTTACCTTTTTTTAAATCTAAAGTAATACCTTTCTTACTGCGATTAAAGTTCTTGTAGTAACAACTTTTTCCATTTACTACAGGAGCAAAACCTCTGCTGTCATCCCCTCTACCAGGCTGCTCCACTTTGATGACTTCGGCGCCCATATCACCCATAAGAGCCCCCGCGGAAGGAGTTGCCAGCACGCGTCCCAAATCAAGAATCCTAATACCCTCCAGTGCACCTTTCACCTTTGATCATTCCTCCTATTTTTTTAGATTAACCAAGTTCATTGCCAAGAATCATGCAAGCCGCAATTTGCGGGGGACCGCCAAAAGTCTGCGATAAACCACGATGAACATTTTTTAATTGACGCTCAGGATTATCTACCCTTCCTTGCAGTTGCTTGTAAATTTCGTATGTCATGCGTATTCCGCTAGCGCCAACAGGATGCCCAAAACACTTAAGCCCTCCGTCTACGTTCACAGGCAGGCCGCCGTTTCTTTCAAAAAAGCCTTCCTCAATATCTTTCGGTGCTCCGCCACGAGGACTAAAACCAAAATCTTCATATATGCACATCTCCGTAATGGAGAAACAATCATGCACTTCAGCCAAATCAAGCTCTTCACGAGGGTTTTTGATACCTGCCATATCGTATGCCATCTTAGCGCAATTGCGTAATGCCTCAAAACTCGTCCAATCAAAATTGCGTGCACGATAGTGTGGAGTAATCATATCGGTAGCACAGCCGAAGCCTTTGATGTAAATTGGATCCGGGCGGAAGCTTTTTGCCAAAGAAGCTCGCGTAATAATAGCACAAGCTGCCCCGTCACTGGTACCGCAACAATCATATAGTCCAAGTGGCGATGCAATAAGTGGAGCTTTTAAAACCTGCTCTATAGTTATTTTGTTATGAAAATGCGCCTTAGGACTCAAAGAGCCATTAGCGTGATTTTTCACATCAATTTTTGCAAGCAAGAGTTTACCTTCTTCATAAGTTAACCCATATTTTTCAAAATATTTTTCTGCAATCAGTGCAAAAGAACCAGGCGCATCACGCCGTGTTTCGCGAACAGGGTTAAGGCCACGCCCTACACCAAGTCCTCCCATACCCTTGTCTTTCAGCTTTTCTGCGCCTATAGCCATGGCAACATCGCACATACCGCTTTGCACAGCCAGACATGCATTAATAAGAGCGATATGACCTGCAGTACACCAATTTTCATTCCTGGTAACAGGTATGCCATGAATCTTCAAGGCATCAGTAACCGGTGTGCCAGAGCAATTATTAGGAGCATTGGTATTCGCAAAATAACACGCCTGCACGTCTTTCGAGGTAATGCCAGCATCTTCGAAAGCTTCATATGCTGCCTCGATTATCAAATCTTCAAGGCCTGTATCCCAGCGTTCACCGAATTTTGAGCAGCCCATACCAACAATGGCGAGATTATCCTTAAAACCGTTTTGGAAATAACTCATATTTCATACGCGCTCCCTTCTCAAAGGACGAAGTTTCCAAAAATAGTTAGGAAAATCGCCTAGTTCATGCATTTTTCTAAACGTAAACTCAACAGGCATACCTACTTTTACTTCATTTCTGTTAAAATCCGTCATTATGGTATATATATGGCTCCCATTTTGGTCTTCTGCTACTGCCTGAATAAGAACTGGGTCATCGCTGCGTCCGGCATATTGGTCAACAGAAAAGGTATACAACTTGCAAATATGGTCAGCCGCGCGAAACTCTTCAAATTCGTCCTTAGATCCGCAGTTGTCACAAATACGATTTATCGGAAACAATGCGGCGCCACATTTTTTACAAACACTTCCATGCAAGCGTATATTAATATTTTGCTCGCGCCAGGTCTGGGATGTAGATGCAGGCAACTTGAACGGAGCACCCGGTTCAGCGCTGGCAATTTCACGCCAGGAAAGAAAACGCACGTATGAATCAAGTTCCCTGCGATTGGCAAGATATTGCTGTATCTGGCAATTATTCTTAATATTACTGATATTGTCAGTTACGGTAAGAACCATCGCGCTAGCTCCGTTACCGTAATCAATCAGTAATATTCTTTCGCCGGCAACTGCATTTTCCAAAGCGTTTACAAGCCCTATCGTTGCCTGTGCCGCACCTGTATCACCTACACTTAACAACAGAGTATCAACTACTTTTTCCTCTGAAAAACCATTTTTTGCTAAAACTTTGCCTTGTAATTTAAGATTTTGGGCAACCAAAACAACCTTTTGGAAGTCTTCTGCTTTTAATCCTGTCTCTTTTAGTGTTTTCTTTAATACAATTTTTACTTCTCTTAAATAGCCTTCCTCATCACAAAAACGTCCTTCGGCATGCCGCGTGTATTTTTCACCGGAGTTCCTCCAATAATCATTGATTTCTTCGTTTACAGACGTAAAATAATTGATTTCAGCTAAAAGATCTTCGCCACTGCCGACAACAACTGCAGCAGCTCCATCACCAAAACCTTTCTCTTGTTCTGATTTAGGAAAACCATTTCGCATGTCAGAAGCGGTTACTAGAACATTTGCTGTCTTATCAGCTTTAGCAGCATCTAATGCCGCCTTTAATGCATTGCTTCCCGCCCTTGTACTAGCAGCAAAATCAGCTGTGAACACAGCTTGGTCGTTTAAATCACATGCCACAGAAATCAATGCGCTGTGTAATTTTTCAACATAAGAGCCTGTTGTAGACGCAAAATATAGTGCGGTAATATTATCCCTCTCAACAAACCGGAAACACCCCATAGCAGCTTCCACCGCCATTGTTGTGCTGTCTTCGTCAACATCTGCAACACTTTTTTCTCCCTTTCCGCCTTTACTACCCCAAGCTCCGCTAATTACAGTCCTTGGCAAATAGTTGTATGGCAGATAAGAACCAACTGCCTTTATCCCTACTTTCAACCTGATTCGCCCCTTTCAATACTTAAACTATGTCTGATTATCAGATGAAAATCAGCTTTGTTATTCTTCATTGACATATTATCATTCTCATAATGCGAATTCATTATGCTTTATACTAAAGGTTGCCCACTCAATTTTTTACTTTTTTATAAAGCTAATTAACTTATAACAGTTTATGATATAAATAATTGAGCAAGTCGGCAGAACGTGATATATTCATGGTATGAGTGTTTTGTCAATACGGTTCCAAGGAAAAATTCTACTCAATGAAGAGGGGAATAAATAATGGGCACAACTGTTTCGCAATTACTTGAAATACCTTTTTTACAAAAAAACTTGCAATTAGTTACCAATTGTGGCCTGAGTAATAACGTCCAGTACGTAACTGTTATGGAAGCTCCTGATTTCCATTTTGACGGACTTAATGAGGTCTTTATCCTTACGACACTCTCCGCACATCACCATAGCCTGGAGGAAATAAATAGAGTCATTCGTGAACTATGCGAATCAGGTGTCTCCGCTATTGGAATAAAAATAGGGCGGTTTGTTGACCAGATTGATAAATCGACTGTAGCAATTGCCCAAGAATATAATGTTCCAATGATTAGATTGAATAAAACGGTTTTGTTCCGTGAAGTTCTAAGTGAAACTTTATCATTAATAGCAGACAATCAACGCCTTATAATCACCCAGATCAACGATTTAAATCGTGAACTGTTTGAGGCTATTTTAAAAAATCGTTCGATTCAACATTTAGTTAACATATTGTGCCAAAAGCTACCTTGCTATTGTTGCTGTATAGATTCAACCAAGAAAAAAATAGCCGAGATGTCGTCAATAGGAACCGACTTTGACATGAGTTCAGTCGAAAATGCAATAGGCGAATTTTACGTAATGCGAAATTCATCTGAAAAAAAGCACTTCGTTCACGAAGGGAATATTATTGTTTTCCCTTGCAAAGTCAAAAATCAACTCCTAGGTGTCTTTTGCATCTTGATGAAGGATAACCAAACAGAAATAATCTTCCCCCTTGCTGAAGCAATAGTAAATGCACTATGCGTAAAGTTCCTTGAGCAAAACCTTAAGTTGCAAACGGAAAGAGAAATGATAAGTGCAATTTTAGATGATATTCTCTTTACCAAGCACTCAGATGAAAGCACAATTATTGACAGACTCGCCATCTTAGGCTTTCAACCATTAGAAAGCCACATGCTCGTCATAATTGCTCCGCGCAATCATGACTATAGCCAAGTAAGCGAATTTCAATCTTTCAGTGTTATTAAAAACATCTTTTCCAGCCGTTTTCCTTCTTCCATTGTTTTTAAGCGAGGGAGGGAGGTTCTAATTCTCTTGTCGGTCAAAACAGACAAGGTAATCGATGCCATTCCTACCGATATCGGATACTGCAGCAGTGTTATTTCAGATGCAATCAGGCAAAGAATGGATATCGGCTGCAGCATTAGCGTTAACGACTTCAGAAAAATACCGGACTGCTATAAACAAGCAAAAAGAGCAATACAATATGGACGACTTTTTGATAATGAAAGACGGGTCTTTATGTATTCCGATTATTACGAAGTTGGTCTAATTGCATTAGGTACTGGCAGTAACGACTGCGAAACCTTTTTTAATAAAGTAATATTGCCAATTCAGACACATGATAGCCGTTTCAAAGGGGATCTTTGGACCACTCTTGAATGCTGCTTCTCTCATAAAACACTTGAAAGTGTTGCAGCTAGTTTATTTATCCATATAGGAACATTGCGTTATCGCCTGCAAAAAATTGAAGGATTGACAGGTTATAACTATTTCGATAGCAAAGGTAGAACTACACTTTATATGGCATATTTGCTATACACTATATCTAAGGCACCTAAAACATTGTAGAAATATTACTTTTTCTTATCTAAAAGAGGGACTGCCGCATCAGTGATCATATGTTCACTAATGCGGCAGTCTCTTTTAAACTCATGTCGCTTAATAATAAAATAGTTCATTTTGTCGGTAAAGGCACTCGCCTTCTCATATTTAAAGGCTTGCATGGATTCATTCCATGCAAGCCTTTTGTTGATTTAGCGATAAGTATCCTATTTTTTTAGATATTTTCCAATTCTTGATTCAGGCTGCCTGTCTTGTAGCCGCCCATATCCAAAGTAACATATTTAAAACCTAAATCTCTGATTGCTTTATTAATATATGCTGACACTTCAGGTATCACCAGAATGCCCAGCGACTGCGCATCAACTTCGATTCTGGCCAGAACACCATGATGGCGAACACGCACAGGACCTTTGACATATTTGCGGATGATTTCTTCCGCTTGTTCTACCTGACGCAACCTCTCAGGTGTAATTTTTTCTCCATAAGCAATACGAGAAGACAAGCAGGGCATGCTGAGTTTATTCCAGGTTGGCAATCCCCATACCTTGGATAAACTGCGGATGTCTTCTTTACCCAAGCCATTCTCCAGCAAAGGACTGCAGACACCCTCCAATTCTTTAATGGCTTTCATACCCGGACGATAGTCACACAGGTCGTCTACATTAGAACCATCGATTACCCATTTATATCCGTGTTCCTGCGCCCAAGCAATCAAGGCGCTGAAACGTGTATGCTTGCAGTGGTAACAGCGGTCGCCATTGTTGGCCACAAAATCAGAATCCTCCAATTCGCTGATCCAAAGTTCTTCATGCTTGATACCAATGGCAGCCGCTGTCTTACGCGCCTCCATTTTCTCCGTTTCGGAGAGAGTTTCAGAAACTGCCGTAACTGCTACCGCCTTGTCGCCAAGAGCCTTATAAGCAGCAGCCGCCAGAAAAGAACTGTCTACGCCGCCGGAAAAAGCTACCACGACACTCTCTAACTCTTGTAAATAATCTTTTAGTTTTTGTGCTCTTTCTATAGTCATTTTTAGTACCTCATAATCATCTATTACATTACTCTTGCCAAAGCATTTGATCACTATTAAATATTGATTCCTCTGTAAATAATTTTGATGATATCTTTCCTTATATAATATTGATGTTTAATCTATAGTATTTTAGTATGAATTTTACGAAAAGTCAAGGGCAGATCATAAAAATCTATTGCCTTAACCCTTTTTTGCTCCATCCGAGCCAACTGACAGAAGTCTTACCAGGACAATCGAACTAATATATGAAAGAAGATAAATAACACCTGCACCAACAATGCATTCCTCCACGCTAAAGTCATTGTTGTAGCCGCGCAAAGTCACAAACCAGCCTGTATATATCCAGCTGAAAAAATAGAACTTCATAATGTTACGGCTAGTAAAAGCAAGGTGCATTTTAACAAACTTCGGCAATTTGGGCAAAGATATATCCGCCAAAACGATCAATAGCATTGCCAAGCCAAGCAAATAAATGCCGACAGTATAATCATGCTGATAAAAATCATTCAACATAGAAAAACCCTTGTTAAAATCGTAGGTCGATTTGAAAATGGTATAACCAATACCTAAGAGTATCGGCCCTACAAACGCTAACAATTTGTACAACAAATCCTTGCCATGTTTTAAATAAAAAAGTCCGAGACCAATCCCCAGAAAAATATATGAAAGCCATGGTAATAGAGGGAAGTAGACATTCTTTTCCTCACCAATGAAAAGATAGCCAAAAACAAACTCCAGTTCCAAGGGCAGCCAGTCGAGTATCTCCTCCCCGAAGCTGGTAAGCATCATTGCCAAGCCGCTGAAGACAAAATAAACTTGATAGGGAAAATTAAAGAACGTCAAAGGTATTATCGTCAGCAAGGCATACCCGGCAAACGAATAGATATCAATCATGGTCAAGTGGTAAATGGCATTGCCAAGCAAGTCACCATATTCAGTAATACCCAAGCGATTGCCGATTAGTTGTGGCAGCGGAACGCGAATGAGGTTGACCGCGAAGCCAATAAATAAAATCTTAATTGCTTTCTCGAAAATATGTTTAGCTTTGTAGCCATTACTCAGAATAAGCAAAAAACCCATCAGTGTCATAAAAACGTTAGGCACCATCGAGGTAACAAAAAAGTCAATGTGAAAACCCTGCTTTGATTCCAGGATGCTGACATCGGCAATTTCATCAAAAAAATTGATGAAAACCATCAATATAAGGCAAATACCTCTAAGCAAATCTATGCTTTCAATATATTTTTTCAAGACACTCACCTATCTTTATTGTCATTTTTGGGATACGCAAATTATATCCACTTCTATTATAAATCTTTTATTCATTTACTCATACTACTTGCAAAAATTAACAAATCCCAATTTATATATAAATTGGGATTTGTTAATATCCTATTTTTTACTGTGTCGTTGGAGATCATGCAAACCAATAAATTTATTGTTTCAGCTTGTTGTACTCTTCTGCGTTAACTGGTTCAAACCACTCTGCAGGGCCTGCCTGGGCATTGGTTTCCACAGAAAGATGTACAAACCAGCTATCTTTTGCAGCACCATGCCAATGTTTTACATTTGCCGGAATCTTTACCACATCGCCAGCCTTGAGTTCACAAGCTTCTTTCCCATCTTCCTGATACCATCCACGGCCGCCTGTAACTAAAAGAATCTGGCCGCCCGGATGCCTATGCCAATTGTTACGGCACCCCGGTTCAAATGTGACATTGCCAATGGGGCAGTTAAACTCCTTGTCCCCAGCTACCAACATTTGCAGATAAGCTTGTCCAACAAAGTATTGATTATATGGTTCCGGCATTTTGCCGCCTTTGCTAAAAATTACGCTTTCACTTAAATTATTCATTTTTATCTCTCCTTCTTACAGATTTATATTAATTTTTATAAGTCTTTATTACTAAAAAGATACCTGCCAATTACAAAATTTTTATTCATTTAACTTCCTTTATTATTAATCTATTCTGTTTAACCATTCATTAAGTGCTGCCCCAGCTTTTGCAACTTCTGTGCGTTTAACGGCAAAGCCTTCGGTAATCCTGGCATTAGGACTAAGATGAGCAATTTCTTCAATGCTTTGTCCAGCGCCTAAGCCGTCATAAGTACAGAACGGGATAATTGTTTTGCCGCCCAAACTCTGCCCATAAAGAAAACTGGCAACAGGCGGGGCAATAGTTCCGAACCAAATTGGCGAACCTAAGTAGATAGTACCGTACTCAGAAATATCCTTGAAATTATTGTTGAGTTGGGGTTTGATGCGTTCTTCGACTTCTTTACGCCCTTGCGCATAAGCTGCATTATAGTCATCAGGATAAAGTTCCAACGGCTGAATTTCCAAGATATCACCGCCTACTTTTTCATGAATCATATTAGCAAGTTTGCGCGTGTCATCCGTATAAGAATAATAAACAATTAATGTCTTATCGGCCTTCCTGACCTGCTGTTCTTTGTCAATAAAATCATTCAGCATTTGCATTTCAGCTTTGTAATTCTTAGCATTGATAGCTGTACTGCAGGTTTTAGCATAAGCAATTAAAGCGAAGGATATCATTAATAAAAAACAGATTATGCATAAAACATATAATATGAACTTTTTCCTCATCAAAATTCTTCTCCTTTCCTAAATGATTTTTATGTACAAACTGAGAATATCATCTGGAGCTAACTCGAAGTCAAGCTTATTTTATAAAAAACCGACCTGGATTTTACTCCAGGTCGGTATAAATATCACTCATTATCTAATTTCGGTTTAGCTTCTGCTTATAAAATACCGGCTCAGTAAACTTCTGAAAAATAAGCATATGTATTGTGGCAATTACGATTATGTTTTAAGGCAACAATAAAAGCTTTTTTATGAATACGTACGCGTAACGACTTATTCAGTTCAGTAAATCGAGCTTATTTAAGTTTTACCAGCTCGTATTCACGTGTTCCCATGCCAATTTTCTCTGCATGCTCCAGTGTTTCTTTCCAATGCACATTCGGATTACTATCCATGAAATGATCATGGTAATGCTCCCAATCTGGTTTTGCCAGGTTATCTGAAAGCTGGCTGTTTGGCATTGGCTCTTGCTGTTGACAGGCATCTACACAAGCCTGGTCTAAAGCTACCGGGTCAAAAGAAGCAAACATGCCAATATTCGGCAGAATCGCAGCATCATTTTCACCATGGCAGTCACAATTTGGTGATATATCCATAGCAAGATTAATATGGAAACATGGACGGTTCTGGCACACAGCCTGAGCATATTCTGCCATTTTCCGATCCAGAAGATCGCCTGCATCCCACTGCGGATTATAGACTGCATCATAAGCACAAGCACCTATGCAACGGCCACAACCTTTACAGAGATCCTGATTAATCTTTGCTTTATTATTTTCGTAGGTTATTGCATTTGAACCGCATTCTCTTCCACAGCGGCGACAGCCACGGCAAAGTTCTTCATGAATATCCGGCTTGCCTGATGAATGCTGCTCCATCTTGCCAGCACGACTGCCGCAGCCCATACCGATATTTTTTATAGCACCACCAAATCCAGTCATTTCATGACCCTTGAAGTGGGCGAGACTGATAAATACATCTGCATCCATGATGGCGCGGCCAATCTTGGCCTCCTTAACATATTCGCCGTTCTTCACCGGAATCGAAACTTCATCTGTCCCCCTTAAGCCGTCACCTATGATAATCTGGCATCCTGTCGTCGTTGTATTAAAACCGTTGATATTTGCACAGTCCATATGCTCCAAAGCATGTTTACGGCTACCCGGATAAAGTGTATTGCAATCTGTAAGAAATGGCAGACCGCCTTGTTCTTTAACTAGGTCTGCGATAGCCTTAGCATAATTAGGACGCAAAAAGGCCATATTGCCGAGCTCGCCAAAATGCATTTTAATGGCTACAAATTTTCCATCCATATCAATATTCTTGATTCCTGCTACCTTGCAAAGTTTCTGCAGCTTCTGCAATAGATTCGTTCCCAATCCTACACGAAAATCTGTAAAATAAACCTTTGATTTATCCATTTTTACCCTCCAATGACAATTGTCTAGTGCTTCTTTTCAAAAATTTTTTATATATAAACAGAGAATATCATCTGGAGTTTACTCTAAGTCAAGTATTTTTCAAGAAAATACCGACCCGGATTTTGCTCCGAATCGGTATAAATATCATTTGTTATCTAATTTTAGATTGGCTTCCGCTTGTCTGAAGCCGTTTTCGTAATTCTCTATTTTATAATTCAGTCTTTGCAGTGTTTTCTGCATTTCTTCTATACGTTCCTTCAACTTATCACGTTGTTCAATCAGTATTTCTTTTCTTGCTTCAACTGTATCATCACCTTTTTGAAACAAGGCAACATACTCAATCAGTACCTCAACCGGCAGGCCTGCGTTACGCATGCATTTGGCAAATTCTACCCAGCCGCAATCGTTTTCAGTATAATTTCTGATGCCATTGGGATTACGATTTACATTCGGGATAATGCCTATACGTTCATAATAACGCAAAGTATCTGCCGAAAGATCATATAATTTAGCAACTTCGGTAATTGTCATTGTTTAACACCTCCTGTAGCAGTAATTTTAACACTTGGAGTTGACCCCAAGTCAATCCCTATTTTTTATTTAGCCATGCCGATATTTTTCAGCCAATTTGCGATTTCTGTTTGGGCTTTACCAGCCTCAGAACCACGCACTGCCAAGCCTGAAAGAACATTCGCTTGTGGCAAGGTCTTCTTGATTTCACTTACGCTGTCGCCGAGGCCGCTGCCTCCGTGAGTACAAAATGGGATAACAGTTTTACCGGCAAAATTATTTTGCTCCAGGAAGGAAAATACGCCCATCGGCATTGTTCCCCACCAGATAGGATAGCCAACAAAGATTACATCATAGGAAGCAAAATCAGCAACCTGAGTTGCAAGCTGTGGGCGGAATTTATTATTTTTTTCAGTTTTAGCCTGCTCTGTAGCGGCTTGGTATTCTTCTGGATAAGTATTTGTAGTCTTGATTTCGAAGAGGTCGCCGCCAACATTTTTTTGAATTTCTTGAGCAACGCTCTTAGTATTGCCGGTTTTTGAGAAATAGGCAATCAAAATCTTGCCGGTTTTGACACTATCCGGTTTTACCTGGTTGCTCACATTTGGCGCAGCAACATCAGCTTTAGACTCGGTTTTTGTCTTAGAACCGCCATTCCCTCCGCAGCCAATAAGAGTAAACGCCATAATCAGAGTAGTAACCAATGCTAATACTTTTTTCATAAAATCATCCCTTTTATATATTCTTTCCCATTTCATAGGCGTGCTTCATTGCCGGATGCCCTTTAATGTCCCCAATCTTCCATGCTCCGAGACCATCGATAATGCCTGCTTCCTCCGGATTATCAAGACAGCGGAAAAATCCCCTGAAACCAGTAATTGTCTCATCCAATGCATCCTTGCTGCCGTCTGCTGCTGTTGCGATAATATAGAATTTTTTGTCGCTGATTTTTGTATATACAGGACATGTTCTATCGATCAGTGTCTTCATCTGTGCACACATGCTATAGAAATAAACAGGTGTTGCCATGACGATTACATCTGCCTCAACCAGCTTGTCCAGAATTTCATCCATATCATCATTCTGGACACAACTGCCAGTTTTTTGACAAGCACCACACCCTAGACAATAATTAATATTTTTATCTTTTAAAAAAATCTTTTCGGCTTGATTGCCGGCTTCTTGCGCGCCGAGCATAAATTGGTCGCATAGTATATCAGAATTGCCGCCTCTCCTAGGACTGGAAGACAATATCAAAGCTTTTTTACCCATAATTAATCACCTGTTTTTATCAATTTTAAAATCCATACATACCGAATTTTTATTTCTTTATTTCTACACTGTCAATTTGTTTTCCATCTGGCAAAAAGGCAGCTAATCTTAAAGTATTGCCGCTTACTTCCAGCGTCATATAATTGTCTGTTTCCGGCTGCGGAGCTACTGTCACATCAAGATAATGGTCCGCCCACAATTCCGGATAACGAACATTTCCTGCGACGCCGGTAAGAATATATAATGGTCCGCGTGCATCACGCTCGAAGTTTTTGATATGTCCACGATTACGATAGGTATGTAGATGTGCAGTTAGGACGACATCAACACCATATTGTTCAAATAACGGCATGAAAGCCTGCCCGATATCAGAAATACCCGCTTGACGGCCTGACTTGCTCTTAAAAGCATAAGTCAGAACATCCTTGTGCAGTAAGACGACTTTCCACTTTTTATTCGTCTTACTGATATCGTTTTTAAACCATTTCATCTGCGTCTCCAGCAGACCAGGCTGGAACTGTTCCATCTCACCCATTTGCGTATTTAAAACTACAAAATGCACATCATCATAATCATAGGAATAATACTGATTTTTTCGTTCCTGGCTGCCATTAGCCGGCAGAGAAAACAGGTTTAAGTACGCCTCCGGCATGCGAACCTTCCAATTCAAATCATAAGTCTCATGATTTCCCAATAGCGGTGCAACTGGGATTCTTTCTATCATACCTTGAACAGAATCAAACCAGGCACGCCATTGCGTATGATCTTCACCATTGTCAACCAAGTCACCCATATTAACGAAGAAAGCAGCATCCGGATTTGCCCTTCCTGCGGCCTGTACCAGGTTCGCCCAGCCCCTGTAATCATTAGACTGCGAATCCGGGAAGATGATTGCTTTAAACTGGCCCTTGCCAGCCGTAGCAAAATCATGCCATCCGCTGCGTTTATCGCCGTAGCCAACTCGATATTCATATTTAGTATTTGCCGTTAAATTTGACAGCATAACAGAATGCAAATAAGTAGTTATTTTATCATCTGTAAATTGTTCATTTGTTGCCGGTGCTGAACTTATTTGTTCCTTTCCTTTGACCCTGTACTCCACAATAGCACCATTCTCTGCCGACGCTGACTGCCACATAATTGTACGCGACTTTGTGCTGTCAGCAGTAATGATCTGGCGGACATACATCGCTTCATTTTTGCTCATAGAAGAATAAGCCCCTGCTACGTTCTTTGAAAAAGCAAAAGGCTGCTGTGACAATGACTGCGCACCTGGCAGAAAAGCATAAGCACCAGCACATAAAATTAAGACTAGTGGTATTAAAATTTTCAAAACTCTTTTCACAAAACTACCTCCGACGCATTATCCTATCTTTTTCTAGATTGTAAACCCTGGAGTCTACTCCAAGTCAAGTGCTATTTTTGAAAATAGCGAAAGTCGTTGAATTGACTGTTGAACTGGTTAAAAACAAGGTCTTCTTAAAATTGACATACTGCTCATAATACTTTAGAATGGGAAAAGTTATGTAAAATACTGTCAGGAACTTTAAGTAGTTTAAGATAATATCAAAAAATGCAATCGATAAAATTACGGAGGAACAAAACTTTTATTTAAACCAAGAATATAAGAAAGAAAGTGAAAATTAGCATGACAAAAAGGTTATTCATATATATTTTAGGTCTCTTCATAATGACCATTGGCGTAAGTTTTTCAATAAAGTCAAATCTAGGCGTATCGCCTGTCAGTTCAATTCCCTATACTATTACTTTGCTGTCAGGTATTGAAATGGGCAAAGCCACAATTTTATTTCACATTGTGCTTATACTGATGCAAATTCTAATTTTAAGGAAAGATTTCAAAAGAAAAAATATTAACCAACTGGTAGTCGCCATTATTTTCGGCTATTTCACCACATTTTCAAATACTTTAATGACATTTTTACCCACAACTGAAGTTTACGCTTTTCGTCTTATGTACTTGTTCTTAAGCATAATACTTGTTGCCATCGGAATTTTTCTTTATCTGCCGTCAGATATTGTGCCGCTTGCAGGCGAGGGCGCGATGCAGGCTGTATCTCAAAAAAATGGCATCGCATTTCCAAAAGTAAAGGTAGGATTTGATATTTCTATGGTTCTGATTTCGGCTATTACTTGCTGGTTTGTTCTTCAAAGATTTGGCAGTGTTGGAGTTGGGACAATACTTTCCGCAATTTTGGTTGGAGTTGTTTTGAACTGCATTATGAAATTATTCAAAAAACATCTTGATGCTTTTTTGACTGATGATCTTGCGATGATTTGTTGCAAAGAAAGTAGTTTTGATGAGTAAATCCTGTAAAAAGAGAGCCAAACGGCTCTCTTTTTTTAATTACTATCGAAGTCCTTCCCACCAATTGGGAAATTTTTGCTCTCTATTTTCAAATTCTACCGGCTCACCGATTATGGGCATCAATAGCCTGTAATGCTTATCTTTGCTAGCCTCTGTTATTCTTTTAAAGGGCTCGTCCCAGGCATGATTAGCTATGGAAAATTTGCCTGAATGCCCCGGCAGGAGAGCCTTCGCATTCAATTCCTCGGCAGCTAGTGCCACTTCTTCCGGCATCATGTGAATATAAGGCCAGCTTTTATCGTATTGCCCGTTCTCCATAATTGCCAGATCGAAGCTATTGAACATTTCCCTGATTTCTTTGAAATGCGGTCCATAGCCACCGTCGCCACTGTAAAAAATACGCTTATTTTGTGTTTCCAGCGCAAAGGAAGTCCACAGCGTTTTATTGCGGCTCAACAAGCGCCCCGAGAAATGCCGCGCCGGCAATACATGCACCACAAAATCTTTATCCATTTCCAAGGAATCATACCAATCCGCCTCATGTATTATGTCCCCCGCAAAACCCCATTGCTCAAAATAAATGCCTACCCCTAAGCCACATATGACATTTTTAATCTTCGGCTTTAGGGCCGTAACAGTTGGGTAATCCAGATGATCCCAATGATCGTGCGAAATAAGCAAATAATCTATTTCCGGTATATCAGCTGCGGAATACAGGCTTGTCCCCGCAAAAGCTTTATTTGCAAAGTCAACCGGTGCCGCTGAAGAGCTGAAAACTGGATCAATCAAAATTCTTTTACCGCCAAATTGTATGTAATAAGAAGAATGACCAAGCCAAATCACGAAATCCTTATTTTTATCGAGTGCTTTCAAGTCTGTTTTGACAGTTGGAATGGAATCAATCGGTGCAGGGCGTTCTTTTTGGGTAAATAAAAACTTCAGCCAAATAGAAGAACGACTCTCCCCAACAATTTGAGGTGTCGCGACCAGGTTTTGAAACTGCCCGTCGACGTAATTTGGTGATTCTTCTATGCGTTGAAGCCTTGCCCCTTCAGGAGCTTTGCCAAACTTGGGCTGTTGCAAGTAAAAGACTGCTCCGATAGGTAAAGCAACAATACCCATTAAAGATACTGACAACATTTTTCTAAACCACGCTTTCATGAATTTCTCCGTTCATTTTTGAGGATTTCCGCCGCTATCGTCAATAATGCGTTCCTCTGTTTGCAAGTATAATAACACTTGGAGCAAACTCCAGGTCAAGTATTTTACAAAAACTTCACAACATTTGTTGACTTTAAGCCTGCTTAAAGTTGTATTATAGATAGCGTAAAATAATTAATTTACTTCCACAAATATATAAAAATCCGCGGAGAATTTTATGTCTAAATACACAGATACAGACCTTTCTAAATCAAAAAGAAAAGTATGGCGGAGGAGCTTTGCCGTACTGATACTGACACTTATCCTGAGTATAAACGCAATAGGTCTGATTATCGGCAGTATCATCTACGAAGAAGCCAGCCTATTACCGGCCTATTCACACCCTCTGGCGACTCAGAGACTGCAGCAATCTTTAAAATATAAGGGCAGAGAAATGCCAAAGGAGAATGTTGTTATTAAATCTCCTTATGGCTATCCTTTATCCGGCACCTTTATTCCCAACCCTGAACCAACAACCAAAACCATCGTTTTTGTGCATGGATTTATGGAAAACCGTACTGTAGGGCTTAATTATATGAGTATTTACATGCAGTCGGGCTTTAATCTGCTGCTTATCGACTCACGAGATCACGGTGAAAGCGGCGGTAATTCCGTTACCTGGGGTAATTTAGAAAAATATGATTTAGACCAATGGATCAGTTGGGTCCAGCAGCATTTCCCCAATGGCACTATCGGCGTCCATGGCATCTCCATGGGAGCCGCAACTGCTTTGCTGCATGCGGAACTTAATGAAAGCAATAAACGCGTTGCCTTCTATATTGCAGACAGTGCTTATTCTGATTTTGAAACCTTAATGGAACTCCAGATAAATCGTTATCTAGATTCAAATAACTCGGAAATCGCTAAAATTTTGCTCCAATATGCCAATGTCATTTCTTATTTTCATTCCCGTTCAACCTTTCAGCAAGCCTCACCCCTGAGAGCTGTTCAGCACGTGACAACACCGATCCTCTACATTCATGGCGATGCCGATGAACTCGTCCCTGCTTATATGTCCCTGGAACTGCAGGAAGCAACCAAGGGTCCTAGTGAAGTTTTCATCTTTACCAACTCAACACACGGCTCAGCTATTTTTGATGATCAAAAAAGCTACAAAGAAATTGTCCAAAATTTTATTCAAGCAGTTGAAGCACGGAGTTAATATTATGCCACCTTTTTAAATTAATAAGCCCGTACCGCTTTTACGTGGTCGGGCTATTTTTGACAAATCTTGTAGGAAAATATTATTCAGAATATTTCGTTAATATGTCTATACACTAAATCTTTGTAATAGTATAATTACGGTACAAGAAATAATTACGGGGTTAAATTTAAAGAGAGGAGGGTTTACTGATGTTTTATTTATAGGCAATGTAATCCTTGATTTTTTAACGGACAGCACCGTTTTTAAAAGGTTTGTATAAGGAGGTTTAAAAATGTTAAGAAAATTATTATCAATAATATTTGTGTTATTGTGCGTAATCACGTTAACGAGCAGCGCAAGTGCCGCAATGAATGATGGTTATAACAAAATGCCCGCAGAGGGGCAAATGATGCAAGATGATTACACGGTTAAGATCGCGATGACTCCGGAGCTCGGTTCTTTCCTGGTCGACGGTCAAGGCAGAACTCTCTACTATTTTATGAAAGACATGCCCATGGTTAGCAATTGCAAAGGTAAATGCGCCGAAGTATGGCCACCATTTTATGTTGAAAAAGCTACTGTTCCTCAAATGTTGAATCCCCAAGATTTCGGCATGATTACTCGGGAAGATGGCATGATGCAAACCACCTACAAAAATTGGCCACTCTATTATTTCAGCAAAGATGAAACGCCTGGTGATACTAAAGGCCAAGGCTTCAACAACCTCTGGTTTATTATCAAAGTTAACCAATAGCTCCTCTTCTTAAACTTGGGATATGTACCGGAAAGTTTTAAATAATCGTGTTTAACACGTCCGAATTTGGCGAATTCAAGGTATCCCTCGTTTTGCTTTTCCTTGCTAATTCGCCAAATATTAGGAGGGCCCAATGCAAACAATAAATAATTTAAAAAGGGTCAAAGTCTCTGTCAATCAGCGCGAGATTGAGGTTTATGAGTCCCTCTCAATCTTACAGGCTTTGCTGCAAGAAGACATCCATATTCCTCATCTCTGCTATGATATCAGAATCAACCAGCCTAACGGTAATTGCGGGCTATGTGTAGTCGAATTAAGAGATGAGACAGGGCAAAGAGAGGTAAAAGCATGCCATACGCCCATTAAAGAAGGGATGGTAATCTGTACAAACAGTCCTCAACTCGAAAGCTATCGCAAAATTCGTCTTGAACAGCTTCTTATTGACCACAATGCAGACTGCGTTGCTCCCTGTGTAATAACTTGTCCTGCTCACATTGATATTCAATCTTATCTCACTGAAGCAGCTAATGGGAATTTTGAAACTGCTTTGCGCATAATCAGGGATAGAATTCCTTTCCCTATAGTATGTGGACACGTTTGCCCACACCCCTGCGAGGCAAAATGCCGCCGCAACCTTGTAGATTTACCCGTTGCAATTAATAATGTCAAACGTTTCGTTGCTGACTGGGACATGGCACGAGAACGGCCTTGGATGCCCAAAAAGTCGCCTGCAACCGGCAAGAAAATTGCTATTGTCGGTGCTGGCCCGGCCGGGCTGACAGCAGCCTACTATAGTGCTATCAACGGCCATGATGTAACCGTTTTTGAACAAAATGAACATGCCGGTGGCATGATGCGTTATGGAATTCCCGAATATCGCCTTCCTAAGACTACACTGGATAAAGAACTTAATATAATCAAAAATCTCGGTGTCAAGATTTTGACAGGAAATACCCTTGGGAAAAATTTGCGGCTGGATGCTTTAAAAAAAGATTTCGATGCAGTTTATATTGCCATTGGTTCATGGCAGTCGAAACAACTCAAAATTGAAGGTGAAAATCTCCCCGGTGTTTTATCCGGTATCCAATATCTGAAAAACCAAATTGAGCATTTATCTACGAATGTTTACGATGATGTCGTGATAATCGGCGGCGGTGGCACAGCCTTAGACTGCGCCCGTACCGCATTGCGGCAAGGTTCTGAAAACGTTAAGCTCATATGTCTCGAATCCATAGAGGAAATGCCAGCAACACCTTTGGAAATAGAAGAAGCAGTAGCTGAAGGGGTTGAGATACTCTGTTCGAATGCCCCTACCAAAATTACTGCTGCCGGCAATAAAAAATTGCTCCATTATAGCAAAATCATTCCTAGTAAACCAGATTCTTCCGGTCAATGCCATTATGTTCCTGTCCAAGGCAGTGACATGATAATGGAGGCCGATACTATTATTGTAGCCATAGGTCAGAGACCAGCCACTATCTTTTCCAGTGATGACTTACAACTTAAACTGAACGACCACGGTAATATTATAATCAACGCAGAAACCTCCCAGACATCTCACAACAAGATATTTGCAGGCGGTGACTGCGTTATGGGTTCCCGAATAGTCATTGAAGCTATAGCCGATGGGCATCAAGCTGCTGATCGCATGCATAGCTTTTTAATGCGCGGTTATGTAAACAGCCCGACAATCGAATATAGCTGCAGCCGCGGGGAGCTTACAGAACTGCCGAAATGGGAATTTGAGGATATGCCGAAAATAGATAGAGGTGTCATGCCATCAATCCCAATTGACGAACGCAAGCATAATTTTAACGAAGTGGAATTAGGTTATGATGAACAAACAACTATAGCTGAAGCTGCCCGCTGCCTCCAATGCGGCTGCAGTGAACGGTATAGTTGCGATCTACGCAATGAAGCAAGCGCGCATAAGATCCAATATCATAAACCTATTCATGAACGCCCGTACATTCCCATCGTCCATGATCACCGCTTTATTGTGCGCGACCACAATAAGTGTTTCTCCTGTGGCCGCTGCATTGATGCCTGTGCTGAAATTGAAGGTCCGGATATCCTGACATTTTATATGAAAAATGGCCGACAGCTTATTGGCACCAAGAGCGGTCTTCCCTTGCATAATACGGATTGTGTCAGTTGTGGTCAGTGTGTTAACGCCTGCCCTTGCGGTTCGCTAACATATACTACTGAAATAGGAAAGGTATATAAAGCAATCAATGACCCTGATAAAACAGTTGTAGCCTTTGTTGCGCCGGCCGTGCGTAGTGTCATCACCTCACATTTTGGTATTCCTTTTAATGAAGCGTCTGCTTTTATGGCCGGTCTCCTGAAAAAATTAGGATTTGATAAATTTTTCGACTTTTCTTTTGCTGCAGATTTAACTATAGTCGAAGAAACAACCGAATTCCTCAAGCGGCTTAATGATAATATTTTACTGCCGCAATTCACGTCCTGCTGCCCTGGCTGGGTGAATTTTGTGGAAAGACGTTATCCTGAACTTATTCCTCACCTTTCAAGTTGCAAATCTCCCCAAATGATGATGGGCGCAACAGTAACTAATCACTATACAGAGCTGACTGGTATTGATAAAAAGAATCTCTACATCGTCTCTATCGTACCTTGTCTTGCTAAAAAGTATGAGGCTGCCCGTCCGGAATTTGCACCAGACGGAATACGTGATATCGATGCCGTCCTCACCACAATCGATATGTTTGAAATGTTTAATCAGAAACGTATTGATAGAAATGAAATCATACCGCAGGAATTTGATGATCCCTACAAACAAGTCTCCGGTGCCGGTATCCTTTTTGGTGCTTCCGGCGGAGTTGCGGAAGCAGCCCTGCGTATGGCAGTCGAAAAACTTACCGGGCACGTGATTGCCGATCACCTGGAATGTTCAGAAATGCACGGTTTTAGAGGTGTCAAAGAAGCTGCCATTGAAGCAAATGGCAAAAAAGTTCGTGTTGCAGTTATTAGCGGCTTGCACAATGCTGAGCCCATTATTGAAAAAACATTACAAGGTGTTGATGTTGGCTATGACCTGATAGAAGTAATGGCTTGCCCCGGTGGCTGTATTTCAGGAGCAGGTCATCCCGTTCCTGAGAAAGTCGATGACCTGGAAAAACGCCAAAATGTCCTTATTAATATCGACAAAACGTCAAAATACCGTAAATCACAGGAAAACCCTGACATTCTCAGACTTTATAAAGATTATTACGGGGAAGCCGATTCTCCTCTCGCCCATAAATTACTGCACACTTTCTACCATAAAATTGGCGGCGACTTCTCGCGGAAGATTGTTTGGAAAAAGGCTAATTCAGCATTCATGAATTACAAGTTTGCTATTTGCACCTGTGATATTTGTTCGAGCAAGGGTTCTAAGGATCTTTACGCACGCACTGCAGATAGCATAAAGCAACAAAAGCTGAATTCATTTGTTGAAATCAGAACCATTCGGCTCAAGGAAAATCATCCGGGAACTGGAATCTATATAACTCTTAACGGCAAAAAAATCGAAGAAGCTGCGCTGGACGATATCTACAAAGCGATAAAGCAATTTAACTCTTAAAAAACAAAAGGGCTCCCTTTGTTAGACAATAAAACTACAAAGGGAGGTTTTTTATGTTATTTATGGTTGAGGTTTTCTTGAACTAGCTCAAATATTTTAGCTAGTTCCGTATATAATTTTTCCGGCGGCAACAGTAATTTAGCCCGCATAAAACGCATCCCGAGATCAACCGCTTCTGTGACAGCTCTATCGCCATACATAAGAAGAGTTGTTAAGAAGCCCGCGGCGAAAACATCCCCGGCACCGGTAGCATCGACAATTTCTTCATTGCGGAGAACGTCGATCGGAAAAATCTGCTCAATAATTTCTTTATTTTCCAATTGGTAAATTTTGATTTCTGTTTCTGCTTTGACTATAATGGTTAATTTTTTGGCTCCATCAGTCAGAATTTTCTTCGCCTTAGCCAGATCCGTGTTGATGTTCTGCCTGCCGGCAAGCTTATTCAACTCAATCGAATTAAGAAAAAGATAATCTGACTTCCTTATTATATTCCTAACAGCAGGTGTAAGATTTTCCAACCAGCAATACCCGGGGTCACAGCTTATTTTCAGTAACGGATTTTTTGCTCTGGCATCACTAAGAAGACGCTCAAGTAATGCCGCTATCCTTTCATCGGCAAATTGCGTCACTTGTATAAGCCTGGCATTAGATACATATTTCAAAATAGCCTGATAGTTGTCTTGCAAATATGTCGCCATGTCGTTATTACTGCCCGGCGCAAAAAGGAATGATCTGATACCATCATGATTAAGTGACAAACAAAGACCGCAATCTTTGCCTTTTTGCACGCTCACATATTTATGGTCAATTGCCAAAGCCTCCATGACATTTAGAAAATCAGAGCCATTAGGTTCATTATCACCGGCCACGCCTATACAGCCTACCTTTAGCCCGGACGACAGTGCCGCCAGTGCTCTGCAGGTGTTAAAAGCCGAACCGCCCAAAGTTATTCTGAAATAATCATCACCAAGAAAAGTAATTACATCTTTGATCGCCGCTTCAGCTGCGAACTTCTCCGCCCCGCGTTCTACCTTTGCCATCAGCTCCTTACGGACAGCAGGTGCAAGCGAATTAAGCTTTTCTGTTGTTAACGTGTAATCAAGATTAAGAGAACCAATGCCAATAATATCCAGCATTTTATTTTCTCCTTTCCCGAACAAACTTTATAAAGCCCGCATTCTGATTTGCTGTAATCTTCGCTGTCCGCGTACAATTTCCTGCCTTATTATGTTGCTCAGAACTTCTTTCATTAAATATATGTAAATACCAAAAATTTTACACGAAATTAACTTATTCCTATGGTCAATTTGTATTATATTTTGTATGATGTTCTTGAACACATATAAATGAGGAAGCAGAAAGGAATAATAATATGGAAACATTAAGAGCAAAAAAAGGCTTTATCTGCGATATGGACGGTGTCATCTACAAAGGCGACCATCTTCTGCCAGGTGTTAAAGAATTCGTGGAATGGTTGTTCCGTGAAAATAAAGAGTTTTTATTTTTAACAAACAGCAGCAGCAAAACACCCAGGGAGCTGCAGCAAAAACTGAAAAGAATGGGACTGGATGTTGATGAAAGCCATTTTTACACCAGTGCACTGGCAACAGCTAAATTTCTAAACCATCAGGCACCTGGTTGCAGCGCCTACATAATTGGCGGGCCCGGCCTCTTCAATGCCCTGCATGATGTTGATATAACTTTCAATGATGTTGATCCTGATTATGTAATCGTTGGTGAGACCAATAACTACAATTATGAACACATCTGCCGCGCTATGCACCATGTAATGAACGGTGCCAGACTAATCGGCACTAATTCTGATCTTACCGGGCCATCGGAAACAGGCATCATTCCCGCCTGCCGTGCACTTGTTGCACCAATTGAAATTACCACCGGGAAAAATGCTTATTATGTCGGCAAACCAAACCCCTTAATGATGCGCACCGGCCTGCAGATACTAGGCAGACATTCTGCCGAAACGGCGATGATTGGCGACCGCATGGACACAGACATCATTGCCGGCATTGAAAGCGGCATGGATCCCATCCTTGTTCTTTCCGGCGTAACCTCCTGCGAAGGCATCAAACAATACCCTTACCGCCCGCGCTTAGTGCTCAACGGCGTCGGTGATATCCCTACGATCTGAATAGCAAAAAGGAACCGAGCTGGCGTTCAACCCCAGCATGGTTCCTTTTTTACTTCTCAATTAGCTTTCAGCAAAACCAGGTTCATAAATATGTTTCACTTAATCTTTCCAGACGTTTGTGTAATTCTTCGTGTTTGCCTCTTCCGATAACATTCTCTTCGAGCTCCTCAAACTCGTCATCCAGTTCATCTTGGATTTCTTCCGTTAAAATTCTGTCTGCCATAGCGAATAACACATTATTCTCCTTGTTAATGTGTTGTTCCAAGAGCTCTATATAGGCCCTGATATTTTCAACCAAGGTGGTCGCGCTGGTAACAGCTCCGTCCTCATAATCTGTCAGAGCTCTGCCCATATTAGCGATATACTTTCTGCCCTGCACATGTTCCGCAAGCATGACCCCTATCGGGCCGCCTTCCCTCGGGATACCAGCCTTTTCCAGGCACGGAAATAAAATGTTTTCTTCTTTCCCGTGGTGACATTGGTCAGCAAAAACCTTGAGAAAGTCAATCATTTCGTCAACATCAGCTACATGAACCTTTTTCTCAGTTTCGATTTTAACGCAGGCCGCCTCCATAATTTTCAACATAAGTTTGATTGCTTCATGTTCGTGTTTCAGAGTACCGGTTGCCTTCATACGTTCGCCTCCCTTAATCCTTCTAGAAAATAGTTTTTCTACACAAAGTTGCTCTGCCATAGTTCCAGACGGGAAACAATATCAAACTATCCTTGCTCTCCATTTCCACAAGGTAGGCGTATTCTCCTTCTTTTTCAGCCAGCATAAGACAATACGGCCAAAGGGGACAGTCCCCTTTGGCCGTATGGGAAAAAAGTAAAAGGAATGCGATGCTTGCAAATTTGAGACAATGGGGGCTTTTTATTCGAGAAATTGAAAGAGCAACTGGCGTATCAAAAGGAATTATCGCGAAATGTTGACAAAAAAGGAACGTCCCCGATTGTCCATTACTTTGGCCGTACGCGTGCAGCATTAGTCCTTTAGTTATGCAATCAACATGATTCTTTTTACCATCCCAAACGGAAGCAAAAGAAACGTCCCCATGCTTCCTTACAACAATATGTTAACGAATTCGCAACTCCTTACAAAGCTGCCGAGAGAGGCTACATCGACCAGATTATCGAGCCAAAAGAAACAAGACCACGCCTCATAGCAGCCTTAAGAATGCTGGAATCAAAGTCTGTGCAAAAGCCTTTCAGAAAGCACGGTAACATACCACTATAAAAAACTTTGTGCTATGTAAGGCAAAGAAACGATGAACAAAAAGACTGCTGTTGGGCGATTTTTCGCCAAACAGCAGTCTTTTATTACTTAGTACTACGGTCAAAGTGAACTGCACTGCAAACAGTCCCCTTTGGCCTTAAATACACGAATGGCGCAGAACCATTTGAAATAGGTCTGTGGGAGAAAAGTAAAAGAAATGCGATGCTTGCAAATTTGCGACAAGCAGGGCTTTCTATTCAAGAAGTTGAAAGGTAAACTGGCGTATCAAAAGGTATTATCGCTAAATATTGACAAAAAGGGAACGCACCCGATTATTTCTTTATTAAATAGTTCCATTTATTCGTTCTAATCGTACAATACATCCACAAATAATGTTTAAACTAATATTCCAGTTCTCTTTTTTACCACCAATGATGAGCAAAATGGGCTCAGGACAATTAAGTTGTCTGTCTTTGGAAAAAACTTTCATCTGCTGAATATCTGTATGGCTAGGCGCAGCTGAAAAATCAGGGTGATAATGCCATTCTCCTAAATAGAAGTTTCCAGAAGTCCATTCTTCATCCAAAATGTCTTTTATTCCATAACTTGATCTTAAAAAACTTGATTTGCTATGTTTGGAATGCTTTGCAGGGCCCAAAATTCGTGCTATTTTTGCATATGTCGAATCTAAAGAATAATTCCCGATCATTACTCCACCAGTTTCCAATGGATAAGAATTCTCACAAAGGCGCAATAATTGCTCGTAAATATTATTCGGCAAAACTACGCCTATAGATTTTTCTTTGTCTTGAAAAATTAAGTCATTCATCTTTAACCATCTCAACAATCTTATAACCAGTATGGAACCCCATCTGATTATCTTGCTCAAAAATTAATGCAACTTCTTTTTGTTCTTCACTTACAATATATGTCTCAATTGTTTTTAAAGATACTGTAGCCGCAGCAAGAATATCATCAATTCTAGCAGGAAAAGTAGAATGCCAGCACCCAGTTCCATCTCTAGGCAACTCTATGCCTTTTGCACTAACCTTGTCTTGTTGCAAATATTTAAATATAACGCTCATAAATTTATCATATTTAAATTTCATGCCTTTTTGCATATCAATATATATTCGCTTAGCTTCTAATCCAATTGAAATAGATATAACGCAACGTTCTTTTACATAATTCAGTGCAGATAATGTATTAAGTACTGAATCTTCACCTGTACAATCCAAAATAATGTCAGCTTCATTCAGATTGACACTCAAATTACCATCATTTTTTAAATAAAATCTCTCTGTAAAATGCATAACCTTTGCATGTGGATTTATCATATTCAGCCTATCTGCAACTGCCTTTGCTTTCCTGCATCCAACATCTGAAGTAGACAAGATATGCCTTGTTAGGTTTCCAACTTTAACAATATCATCATCAATAATCTGTAATTTATGAACACCACCACGTATCAACATTTCAGCTATTGTTGCGCCTAAACTGCCACAACCGATAATAAATATATTGCAGTTTCTTATAGAAATTGGCAACTGACCACGCAAGGATATTTCTCTATCGTTCCAGTTTTCAGACTCAAGCCACTCTAATTTCAAATCGTCTTTTAATATCATCATCTTATCCCGTAACCACCTGCTTTTCTCAATGGATCTAAAACCACTGTAATTTATATTGTTAGCGGATAAACATGGAAAAAGTAAAGCCTGCCAGAAAAATATTTCATCTTCTCCATCATGATACTTTGGAATAGGAAAACCAATTAAAAATATATGTCGTTTATTGTCTCGAATTTGAGGTGCAATTTTTTTTAATAAATCGAATAATTTAATACCTTGATCGTTGCAAACTTTCTTTAATTCCCAAAATGTAGTAGGTGGCTGCCAGATGTTTATTACAGGAATAGAACTTAGTTTTATCCAGATCGCAGTATGTACATCTTCTGACGTATTTGTTAAAACGCTTCCCCAATTATGATTTATTTTAAATCGGCCTTGTCCAGATAAAGTACTAAATGCAACAGTATGATAAATAAATCTGTTTAAATTTGGTACTCTGGCCAGCGTCACCGTACCAACTATCTCATTAGCATTTTTCCATTCTATATATGAATCAGCATCTTCTGAAAACATAACACTGATACCTAAATCCTTACCAATGTTGAAATTAGGCAGTTCAAATAAGTCTTCACTTAAAATAAGTTTGCCATCGACTGCATCTTCCAGCCAAAGAATAGCTCTTTTTACATGAAAAATAATTCTTGTATCAACGTCAAATGGTTCTGCTTCATATAAGCGATCAATAACATCTGTACACAAATAACCTGTTCTCCACAATCCAATGCTATCTATATCTGCGTTATTTGTTTGGTGAGGGAATGTTACTGTTATACTATTCTCTATTGAAGGGTATATTTTAACCCTATCAAATGGATATGCAGAACCTACCACTATATACCAATTAGTTCTTTTTGATATATATTGACTTGCCCGATCTATTTCAATTTGAATCTTGATATACCATTTGTCATTCAGATTATTATATTGCCAATCCTCTAATACTGACACTGAAAGTAATCCGTCAAATGCTCTCCGGGCTCTCTTTAGTTTTTCAGGAATGGTATTCATCATTTAATACGCAAAACGACCATTAGGCACGTTTTCTGTTCTAACAGTCCTTGGAGTAAATCCACTATTTGATTGAGCACCTTTATTATTAGGTGGAGACGGGAACTCAGAGCCAAATAGTTTGCGCCACTTTTCAACGGAATCGGATAGCTCCTGACTATCTAATGCTTCTCTAGCTAAAATTGCTGCTTCTGAAACTTTTGCATAAAAAATATTATAGTCATCCTCTGTTAAGCGTTTAAAAACATCATGTTCTTGAACTCCTCTATCACTCAAAAACGGTTTCACCGGGTAATCAGAAACAATCGTCTCAAATGCTTTAACGATACCTTCAGCAACACTGCTAACATTATTAGGACAACAATCCCCAATAAAATGTTCAAGTGGATAGCTTTTTGGATGTTTAGCCATCTCTAAATTTACTTTTTTCCACCATTTTATCGCTTTTACTACATTCACATAGTGGCCATTACAGTTCTTATTCTTCTCCTGTGTCCACCTTATCTGCTCTAATGGATTCGTATTTTCCCATGAATTTGCCTCGCAATCTGGGATTAACAATGGTTCTAACTTCCATTGAGGATCATCTTTTGCCTTTGAGAAAAACTTATAGGCTTCATTTAACTCACTTGCTTCTGCAAAAAATTCTTTAGCGGTTGCCGATTCAAATAAATCTTCAACTGAACAATCAGACCTGACAGCCATGCTCTTAATTACACTTTTAACACTTTCGCTAGGAGCAGAAGTAGGAACAATATCTAAGTCAACATAGCTTAGCTCAATGCCGATAGATCTTCCCTGCATTCTATATTTTCCTTGATAGTATTTCTCTAAGAAAGGCTTAAATAAATTAAGGGCTTCTTGAGGAGTATATTTTTGAGAGTCTAAATTTGTAACAACAATAACATCTACATCGGATCTGTTACCATTCTTTGGTTTTACAGCTGTAGCTCTTCTGTAACTTCCTTGTAAAAAGGTGCCAATAATTATTTTCGAAAGTTCATCATCTTCTTCTAGCCTATTTCTCAAGGTTTTATGGCCAGTAATCAAATCATTTTGTTGGTTGACTGTAAGTCTGATATTAGATAAAAAATCTTTAAAATACAAGGGAACTGTTGACATTTTATTCTCCTCCTTGAAAACAAATAGTTGGGAAATATGTGCATGTGTCTAATGCATCGAAATCGAAATCATAGATAATTATGTTACCAAAAGGCCTAGAAACTTGCCCTAAGTAAAACATAAATGCGTTTGGAACAGAAGCAAAGATATGTAGTGTAGCACGTCTTTCAGGTATAGTACGTTGGCATAGCTCCGAGTATATTGAATTTGCTAGTTGCGCACAATGTGTTCCGTTTGCTATAGAAAAACTGGTTGGTTCCCCATGATATGGTGTGCAATTTATTATTCGTCCCATCTTTTTTAGGTCAACATTATCGATATAATTTATAACGTCGTGATAAATATCCCTAGATATGTTAAGAATAAGCGCTGTATCATAGGAATCGGTGCTAGCAATCTGATGATCGACACTTAGTTTTGGGTATTCTGTTAAATCAAGAGGATCATATTCCCAGAGTATTTTATGCGGTGATTTTTGAACAGGGAAAATATTGATACCAGATTTTTTATCAAGCAACCGACCTGATAAAAATGATATTGCATAATGGGTATCTAGATGTATCTCGTACGCTTCATTTAAATCGATGTATTTTGAAAAAAAACTTTTAATCTGACTAGCTACATCCGTATTCCAATTGAATTCTGGTTTCAACTGTCTTCCATCAAACATGTCACGAAGATTTAAAATAATGTTGTCTTTGTTTTCAGTAGATACACCTCTTTCAAAGCTTATAATACTTATAGGAGTGCGTTTTTGAGAATATTGGTTGGTAAATAATTTTATTTTTGCTTTTAATATCTTGTCAAAATCTGTTCTCATACAGCCATCTTGTGTTGCAGATAGAATCATATGATCGGATATCAATGATGATACAATAAAAGACAATTGCTCATGCTTTAATGAAACACTATTACTTAAATACTCATGCAATTCTGAAATTACTATTTTTGTAAGATTACTAATGTTATATGGAAGAACATCTATTGAGATACTGTTATTCAGTAGTCCCTCTGGCAATTTCGAAAGTACTTCCTTAACTTCGGCATCAATATTATTCTTATAATATTTTGATATCGACTTCACTATTTTCTGCGCTCCATTTGTGCAATTACCAATTAGAAAAAGTTCATAATTATCTGCTGTTTCATCTGCAATCAGGGTAGTCATCCAATCAATTAGTTTTCCTTCTGAAAAGCTATCAATTGTTGACTTTACTTGAATGCTTTTAATCAAAGCTCCATCTTTCTTTAATGCAATATCAATCTTATCATTATCACTAAAATATTCCACAAAAATTGTATCCCAATTTGGGTCAGACAGAGCCCTTATAATAGATGCTATACCCTGGTATAAATAACCGCGAGCACCTTCAGTTCCACCCATCTAATCACCTCACTATTTTTTTATTCTATCAGTCTTAAATTATCAGAAACATTTCAGCCATAATTTAAAAATTACAAAAATGTAACCCTTTACTTTTAAAATGATTATACATAGTTAAATTTTTATTAATATTCAGCTTTGCTATAAAATTATTCTCATCGATATTATTTGCAGCATAAAGTTCATACAATAGAATCCAAGATTTTGCTTCTGAACGAATAAGAGAAAGATGATCTTCTAATAGCAATGATTTTCTTAATAGCATAATCTGGGCTAATTCGTTATGGCTCTTCACAATCAATGAAACTATTTCATCTCCCTTATTAACATTTCCTGTCTGGATTAGTAAATAAAGTAGCCAAATAACCTCCAAATCGTGTTCATCCCTCAAACGATAATTTAAAAGGCTCTTAATCAAATCAATATCAGCTTTATCCAAATTTAGAACTTCTTTTTTGTTAATGAGCAATGAACATGCTTTAGTTAGTGACCGTTCATTGTTTGCAAGAATCGTTAACAAATATGACTTATACATTTCTGGTTTTTCTGTATTAATAGGCTTTTTTTCTATAGTTTTTAAAAGATAACGAATCGCGCCTTTTGTGCCAGATTTTTCTAAAGAAAAAAAAGAGTTGAACAGTTCCATTATTTCAGCATCGTTTAAATTTTCTTTTACTCTACTACTAAATATTTTCTCAAGATTTTCAACTATATAATATGGAAACTCCAAGAGTTCTGTTTTTTCGAAGTTTAACGAAAATCCATAGCGTTTTAAAGTTTTTTCGAAAATGCTGATTACTTGTTTTTCTTCATCATTATAAAGATAAACTTCATAATCATCCACATAACGCGAGAAATTGATATTATAATTACTTAGTTCTTCATCAATACGAACAAGAATAGCCTCTGCAATAATCTTTGAATACAATGGTCCTGTAAGCAGACCATTTGTCCGATTTAGATTCTGATGTCTGATAATTTCATCTAATTTTCTGTATTTCGAATATATTGGGTTTATTGTTTCGTCCTTATCGTTTTTAATATATTTATTGTATTCAGTTTCAGCTCCCTCCATGCCTAACAAAATAGCTGGAATCATATGCATATAAAAACTGGCAAAACAATTTGATATATCAAGCTTTAATACATATTTTGCACCAGCAGAATATCTTATCTTCAGCGAAATATTATCAATATAATTCGAAGGAAGTTCCTCTAGTTCAGTTGGATTTGCATCATATGCCTGCTCATGACGCATAACGCTATCATCTTTTCCCAATATCGGAGAAAAAGACTTGTCCGTTCTTTCCGAAAATTCAATCAATTCTTTAATTATTTCTTCTTGGTTTATATATTGTTGTGCGACAATATAAGAACCAATTTCAGGAATGAATATATTCCTCCGAGCATCATTTTCTGTATATCTGCTCATAGTAAAACAAACAGGTGCGATTAAATCACATTTAAAATTTGGGGGATATCGAAAAATTTTTTTATCAAAACTGAAACATGAAGGAAGATATTCTGAAAAAAAACCTGCTTCAGAAATTTGCGATTCTATTTTACTGTAATCCCTAGGCATTATTGTCACCTTCTTTTCTATGCAATTAATTGTTAAACTTCAAATAAGTTAGCGTGGACGGTCCTAAATTGTCACATTTTCTAGCTTTCTCTGCATATGGTCGTAACAATTTGTCCCAACTTTACTCGAACAAAAAAGCACCATAAATAACTCTTAGTCATTTGGCTAAAAGTTATTTATGGTGCTTATATTTTACCCACTAAACCCCTCAATCATTGGAATGCCTCCTCTTTAAAACCGCTTTAAAGATTCCCCTAGAAACTGTTCCTTTGACTTTTCATTTTTTTATTATAGCACATTCAATGTTTACAGTCTTGTTTACACTTGCAAAAACAAGTAATTAGTAGCTTTTTTAGTAAGATTTCTAGACTTCGCTGCGCTTCGCTCGAAATGAAGGGATGGAAGACCACGCTAGGCTCATAAGAACCAGTAGCATGGTACCTTCTTCGAATCATATTCTTATATATCTCTGACCTCTTTTGTTTGCTTGAGTGCCCCCGGGCCATCTTGCGCTACTGCGACTTCGGCCTCGCCAAAAGTTTTCATATCATTTAACACATGTAGTGAGGCCTTAATAATCGACATACCCATTGCCGCCCCGGTACCATCATCGGAGTTCATATCGAGGTATAGATATGCCGGAATACCTATAATATCCAAAGCGACTTTATGTTCAGGAGCAGTGGCATAATGTGAACCTATTAGATATTCTTTGACACCAGGAGCAATTTTGACAGCAAGCATAGCTGCTACCGTTGTACTCAGGCCATCCAATACCACTGCTGCCCCACCTGCTGCTGCGCCTAATATAATGCCAACGAGAGCCGCTATCGCCTTATTTCCTACTTTAACCAATACTTCCAGCGGCTCTGCTTGTTCTTCACTGAAGCAGGCAAGTATTTCTTTGCTATCTTTAGCGCTGCCATTATATATTTGCCCCAAGCCTATAACCTGCGTTCCCTTGGCAATTTCTGCGCCGGCAATATTGATACCCCATTCAATAGCACTCAGTATTTCTTGCTGTGCGGTCTGTGCTTTTGCAATATTTGCTATGTCGGCTGTAACTATTTGCGCGCCAACATGTTCGGCAAACACGTTTGCAGCAATACTTGGTTCAGCTCCGTCACCAGTTAGAATTATTATGCTTTTTTTCACGGTTCGCGGCCTGGGATTGTGCGTAATTCCTGCCATTTGCCGGGCAATTTGTTCAAAATAAAGTAAACTATTAAGAGGTTTTGTTAAATTATCCAATCTTAGCTGGCATTTATCCATAGATTCAATATCTAACGGTTTTATATGTGAAATAATATCTTTAAACATTGGTAATGCCTCCTACTCTTTATCTACAGACATTTGATTTAATAGTTTTGTACCGCAATCAAGCATTTCCATTACTACGGAAGCGCCAATTGCTTCTCCCAAACGAACCTTCATATCAACACAAGGTTTTAGATTTAAAAGATTGAGGGCGATGATATGGGCTGGTTCTCCGGACAAATGCGAGGCAAACATATACTCCTTGCACATAGGATGAATAGCATCGGCAATCAAAGCAGACGCTGTCGTATTTAAGCCATCAATCACCACTGCACAACCATTGGCTGCCGCCCCGATCACAACTCCTGTTAACCCGCCTATTTCAAAACCGCCGACCTTAGACAAAACGTCGATACCATCTTTCACGTTTGGTTTGTTAATTGCCAAGCCACGTCTTACTACATCAATTTTAACCTGTAGTCTGCTATCTGATATACCTGTGCCGGGACCGGTTACTGTTTCCGGTGGAAGACCTGTAAAGGCTCCAACTATAGCAGCACTTGCCGTCGTATTGCCGATACCCATCTCGCCCAGGCTGAAACAAGTATATCCCTGCTTTACTTTCTCATTTACAATTGCAATGCCGGTCTCAATTGCCTGAATTGCTTGTGCACGCGTCATTGCCGGTCCTTGTGTAAAATCCTCTGTACCATAAGCAATTTTTTTGTGCAAAAGTCCCGGAACATGCGATAAATCACCTGCCACACCCATATCAGCAACCACCATGTCCGCTCCGCAATAGTTAGCAAAGGCATTGGCACTGCCGCCTTTGGAAATCAGATAATTGGCCGTCATATGAACAGTAGTTTCAATTGGATAGGCACTAATACCCTGCTTTGCTACTCCATGATCTGCTGATGTAATAACCATGCAGTTTTTCGGCTCTGCCGGCGATATTTGACCCATAATGCCGGCATACTTTTCCACCATATTTTCTAACCGTCCCAGACTTCCCTGCGGTAAATCAAGCACCGCCAGCTTTTCTTGAACTTTATTCATTACCTCAAAATCCGGGGCTGAAATTTTCTGTAACGCTTCCTCTAATAAACGCATTGTTAACCTCCGATGACTATTTTCATAATAATTAAGTTTATAAATTTGATACTAAAAAAATAAAAGACTCTTTTGGGGTAATATACCCAAAAAAGCCTTCTTTCCTCAAGGACATTTTAACAGTGTAAGGCAGGTCTCCTGGCTCCCGATTCATCGTCTTCTTACGCCTTCCCCTTGCGAGTGGCATTGTAAGTTCTCCTCGGTACAGTGGTGGGCCCGCGCTTCTGCATATACTATGCTCCGACTTCCCTATTCTCCACTAAATGTGGCACCTTAACTGTAATATTCTGTTTAATTTTTGTCATTATATCAAACATAACGATTATCGTCAACAATCGAAGTTTTTATGAAAGGGTGGGGACGTGCATTTATTGAATTTTCAATAGACGGGCATTTATCGCAACAATGATAGTGCTTAATGACATTAATACCGCTCCCATTGCAGGATTAAGTGTAATACCTGCATTATAGAGAACACCTGCGGCAAGAGGAAGAGCCACTGCGTTATACCCTGTTGCCCACACTAGGTTTTGCACCATTTTTTTGTATATCGCTTTTGAGAGCTTGATTATATTGACAACATCTTGAGGATTACTCTTCACAAGTATAACATCGGCAGTCTCAATCGCCACATCTGTTCCAGCGCCAATTGCGATCCCTAAATCTGCTTTGGCAAGTGACGGAGCATCATTGATGCCATCACCCGTCATCGCGACAATTTTGCCTTCATTTTTAATTTCATCAATCTTATCGGCTTTTTGTTGTGGCAGCACCTGCGCAATTACTCTGCTAATACCTATTGCATTGCCGACATATTGAGCTACTTTTTCATTATCACCGGTCAACATAATTGATTCAATATTCATTTCTTTGAGCATATCAACAGCCTGTTTTGCAGATTCGCGTATAATATCCGCAAGAGCTATCATGCCAATAAGCTTCCCGGCAAATAATACAAATATAACCGTCTTGCCTTCCGATGCAAGTTTATTATACTTCTCACTATCAAATTCTATTTTGTGGCTCATAATGTAGCCTGGACTGACAACCATGACTTCGTTGCCTTCAACATCTGCGCTCAGTCCTACACCGGGAATCGTTTTGTAATCAGACACTTTCTTTAGCTGCAGATTTAATTTTTGTGCCTCTTTGACAATTCCTCTTGCCAAAAGATGTTCCGAATTCGCCTCAACCGAATAGGCTATTGATAAGAGCTCGTCTTTTGAAATACCCATTTCTACTACATCAGTTACGCCAAATTCTCCTTCAGTCAATGTCCCTGTTTTGTCAAAAACAACTGCACTAATTTTTCTCGCATTTTCGAAAGTTGCCCGGTTCCTTATAAGCAGACCATTCTTGGCTGCAATACTTGTAGAAACTGAAGTAACAAGTGGGATAGCAAGGCCAAGAGCGTGCGGGCAGCATATTACGATAACGGTTACCGCTCTTTCCATTACGAAATTTATATCTTTGCCGATAAGTGTCCAGGCTATTGCTGTTATGATGCCTGCGCTCATCGCAATATAGAAGAGCATCCGTGCTGCTTTGTCCGCCAGCCGCTGTGTTCCTGACTTAGATTCCTGGGCTTCCTTTACCAGCCTGATGACCTGTGAAAGGAAGGTGTCTTCTCCCGTTTTTTCTACTTCGAATTTAAGTATGCCTTCGCCGTTAATAGAACCTCCGATAACGTCATCATTGACTCCTTTACCTACAGGAACGGATTCTCCGGTTATCATAGATTCATTAACATCGCTTTTTCCTTCAAACACTATGCCGTCTATTGGAATTTTCTCACCTGGTTTAACCAGCACTTTGTCGCCCTTTTTCAATTCTTCTACGGAAATATCCACTGTTTCTCCGCTTGATTTAATAAGATGAGCATTTTGCGGCATCAGCTTTACAAGTTCATCAAGTGCCTGAGAAGCACCCATAACTGACTTCATCTCTATCCAGTGCCCAAGAAGCATAATAACAATAAGTGTCGCTAGTTCCCAGAAAAAATCATTGCCCTTTAAAACGAATATGGTTAATGAACTATATATATAGGCAACTGAAATGGCAAAAGCTATCAACGTCATCATAGCCGGAGAGTTCTGTTTAAGTTCATCTCTTGCTCCTGTAAAAAACGGTTTGCCTCCATAAATAAAGAGAAATGTTGAAAGTGTGAATAAAATATATGAATCCCCAGCAAACCGTAAATCTATATGCAAGAAGCTCTGTATCATTGGCGAAAGAATAAGCACCGGTATGGTTATGATTAGTGATATGAAAAACCGCTTTTTGAAATCTTTGACCATCATTGCATGATGGTCATGATGTCCACCTGTATGCTCGGAGCCATGCTGCATGTGATCATGGTTATTTACCATATTCATGTGTTCAGCGTGATCCATATTCATATTATCTGCATTATGTTTATGCATATGGCCTTCTTCATGCATCATATGTTCATGCTTCATTTGGTCATTATCTTCTTTCATATGAGAATGGTTATCCACTGTAAACACCTTCTTTCGAAAAATTCCTTGGGCGTTTATTTTTTTACTGAACCCCATATCTTTCAATCATGAAAGCATTTAATGCAAAGCTTGCAATGATCGAAAAAAAGCTATCTTGGTCGCTGATGGCAATATGTTATGGTTATTGACAAAGTAATAAGAAAATATCACTCAATTATAAATTTACCATACATTCCTTCTTCAGCATGACCAGGATATTGGCACAGATAATAATATGTGCCTGACTGGTCAGCCTTAAAGAAAGCCTCATTTTTCGGATATTTTCCATCTTTTGCCCGCGGAACCGGTCGGACGAGTGCACCTGGATAAAAATTGACCTGCATCATTGCCATATCAGCATATGGCGGAGGTGTCTCGGTAACCACAACGCCATGCGGCATGCCTTCGTCTTCATTGATCATTTCCAGTATAACATTTGCGCCTTTACTTATCTTCAAGGTTGGGTTGACCAGACCGCCTACAACAAACTTTTCATCGGCAGACTCCGGACCGGCAAGCATTACTATCTTCACATTCTTTCCGCTATAGGTTACAGTGTTGTTTGTCTTATCGACCGCTGCATTACTCAACGAAGAACTCATATCGGCTTCAGCAGTTTTGTCATCAACTATTGAATACTGACCGCTGTAACCACCCATCATTCCTCCGCCGCCACCCATCATCCTGCCGAAATACCAACCCCTCTGATTACCGTAATAACCAAACATTCCATCATGGAATGACATTGTACTGTATGACAATAATATGCCGGCTGCTAAAAGTAAAATAAGCCACACCTTCTTATTCATTAGAAACCCTCCCCCTTTTTCATTGTTGTATTTTTTCAAAATATTCTTTATATTTTCTTTTATTATACTACATTTCGCTTTCCTATAACGTATATCGAAGCAAAGTCAGTCATTATTTCATCAAAGTTATAGTGTCATATTTTCCAGCGTTCTTTGTGTATGTCTTACTGTTTTGGTTTCTTTAAAACGCATAATTTCTCAACTTTGCTGCGCTGTGTTCGAAATGACACAACAAAAAAACTGCTGTTTGGCGATTTTTTTGCCAAACAGCAGTTTTTCATTTCTTAGTATTATTTTGTTTCCAGACGTTTTCTGGCTATACCGTTTAAGAAGTACAACGCCAGACAGGTTCCCATGTGTGCAGAAATATGTGCCCCGCAGGTTTCCGGGTAAATTTCTACAAAATCGAAGGAATTTGCGCCTGCATAGGCACATTCATTGACCATCATGGACAGTTCAAAAGAAGTCAGGCCGCAAGGATCAATTGGTCCCTGAGGATTAGAAGCTCCGTCCAGAACATCAGAACAAATAGTTACATAAAGGACATCGGTATCCTTTTGGGCAATTTCCAAAGCCTTTTTGACCGCTGCCATATAACCGGTTTCTTTGATTTCTTTCGCGGTAATAACGGTTGCACCGTATTTTTTTGCTTCCTTACGTTCCTGCGGATGGTTTCTGGCACCGCGGATTCCTACATGCACAATCTTCGTCGGATCCATATTTTCATCCTGGTAAAGACGGTTGAAAGGAGAACATCTGGAATACGGGTCATCGCCAAATGCAGGATAGTTATCCAGATGCGCATCGAAATGAATGACACCGACTCTTTTCTTATGTTTTTTTGCCAAAGTCTGAATCAAAGGATAGGCAATCGAATGGTCGCCGCCAAAAACGATTGGAATCTGGCCGGCTTCAATAAGATCGTTATATTTTTCTCTGATAGAATCAAAGGTGAGGTCGTAATTACCGTTTTGCACGACGGTATCACCGTAATCACAGCCCGCTAAAGCATCAAAAGTATCAACATCATAATCAGGCAGATAACCGCTGTATCTTACAGAAACGGAACGGATAGCCTTAGGTGCCAGGACAACGGAAGAATAGCCGCCAATAGTGCAGCCGCCCTCCCAAGGCACTCCCAAAACTGCAAAATCGTACTCTTTTAACTCCTCTTTTGTTTTAGCAATCGGCAAGCCGAGAAACGTTGGCACACCGCTGTAAATCTCTCTTGGTTTCCCAACAGGATCATAAATCACTGGTCTGGTCTCCATGTTATCACCTTTCTGATTTTTGACCTGGCTAATGAGTTTCCATCAGCCACGGTCTCAACATTATATATTTCAGCAGACTTTGTGTCGTCATGCCGCAAACAAGCTATTTTTTCATTCTGAAGCAGAAGGTACAGCGTTTGTCCTTATACATAATTTCGTCATGAATGCATTCCATGTCTTTATTAAAACCGGCGGCAATCGCCGGATCTATATTCTCACAGTAAATTCTGCCGTACTTTTCTTCATCGGCTGCCATCCAGGTTTCGGCGAAAACACAGCGGGTAAACTCCTGGTGGATTTCATCAGGTGTATATTCATTCGTATAACCAAATAAATCACTACGCTCCATGTCGTAGTTCTTCAAATAGTTATGCAAAGAATTATCTTCGCCATTGGCTTTGGCACGTTCAGCAATATCACGCCCGCGTGCCATGCCGAATTCGCGTACAGACTCAGCAAGAACTTCCAAGCCTTTCTCGCCAAACTCTTTTTCTAAGTTTTTTGCCGTAATAGAGAACATCCGGGCAAACAAAACAAACATAGAAACAGGTTCCTTCATTTTCTGATCTTCCATAAAACGCAGCTCCCTTCAGTCTTTCTGTCCCAAATATGATTTTCGGATAAAATCCTGATTTTTTAATTCTTTGGACGCACCGCCATAAACAATATTGCCAGTTTCCATAATATAAGTACGGTGGGAAACCCACAAAGCCATCTGAGCATTTTGCTCGACTACCAGAATAGTCATCTGTCTTTCCTTATTGAGCTTTTTAATAGTTTTAAAAATATTTTCGGTAATCAGCGGTGACAGGCCCATAGAAGGTTCATCCAGAAGCAGCAATTTCGGTCTGGCCATCAGTGACCTGCCGATAGCCAGCATCTGCTGCTCGCCGCCCGACAAGGTACCAGCCATCTGTTTCTGCCTTTCCAGAAGTCTCGGGAACACCTCATACACAAATTCATAGTCTTTGGCAATCTCCGCTTTGTCATTGCGCAAATAAGCACCCAGAGACAAATTCTCTGCAACCGACAAATTGGGGAAGACGCCCCTGCCTTCCTGTACCTGTGAAATACCGCGGGACACGATTTTGTGGGCAGGCATCTTGGTAATATCTTCTCCGTTAAAAAACACCTGGCCGCCGCATTTGTCTGCTATACCAGAAATAGCGTGCAATGTCGTTGTTTTACCGGCACCATTGGCACCGATAATAGCTACTGCCTCTCCCAGCTCCACTTCAAAGGAGATACCTTTCAGAGCCGGAATAACGCCATATTTAACTTGTAAATCCTTTATTTCCAGTAGTGCCATCTTTTCACATCCTATTTTTCACTGATTCACTGCCTAGTCATCATCTTCAGGAATGCCCTTGCCCAAGTAAGCTTCAATTACCTGTTGGTTATTCTGAATTTCGCTAGGCAGGCCTTCGGCAATTTTTACGCCATGGTCCAGTACAACTATGCGGTCTGAAATGCCCATGACAAATGGCATATCATGCTCTATTAACAAAATGTTTTTATGCATTTCTTTGGTAAGATAACGAATTACCTGTGCAAGTTCTTCCTTTTCCATGCTGTTCATGCCGGCACCAGGTTCATCGAGCAACAGATAGTCAGCGCCTGTAGCGAGCGCTCTGCCTATTTCCAAGAGACGCTGTTTGCCATAAGGAAGATTACAAGCCAGTTCTTCCAGTTTATCCTGCAGCTTCAGTATTTCCAAAATGCTCTCGCATTGCTCCACAACAAGACCACGTTTTTGACGCAGGCTGCGGCCGCCAAATACTGCTGCCAGTATATTCTCATCCTTACAATCGGGACTGGCTACCAACAGATTTTCCAAGGTTGTCATATCTTTGAACAATCGGATATTCTGAAAAGTCCTTGTAATGCCTTTTCTTACCAGCTGAAAAGGTCGGAGTCCGGTGATGTTCTCACCTTTATAAAAGATTTCACCGGAAGTCGGTTTATAAACACCTGTCAGCATATTGAACAAAGTGGTTTTTCCGGCACCATTCGGCCCAATCAAGGCTAATATTTCGCCTTCTTTTTGATCAATATTTACATTATCAACCGCGGTCAGACCGGCAAATTGCATGGTAACGTTAACGGTATTAAGAATTTGAGCCATGGTCCGGTACCTCCGAATTAATCTTGTAAATATTTCTGCGTCTCTTACCTGCGCCCCAGAAACCTTCCGGTTTGAAAATCATCATGAAGACCATCAACGCACCGAATATAAGCATCCGGTAGTCATTCAGGAATCGCAGCATTTCCGGTACAATGACCAGAATGGAAGCACCCAGGACAGAACCCATGATGCTGCCTAAACCACCTAAAACAACCATTGTAAGAATAGTCATCGAAGTATTATAAACAAAAGCAGTCGGGCTGATATAGCTGAGATAGGAAGCAAAGAAGCATCCTATCATGCCGGCAAAAGCCGAGGAAATGACAAAAGCCATTATTTTGTACTTGCGCGGTTGGATGCCGATGGCTTCCGCCGCAATTTCATCATTTTTTACGGTCTGCATAGCCATGCCAACACCGGAATTAATCAGTTTGACCATAAAGAATATAGTGAACAAGGCAAGAATCAAGGCGAGATAATAAAACTCCGTACGACCGCTGATTGCAAAGCCAAAGATTTGCGGCGAAGGAATACCAGGCAAACCTGCCGGTCCGCGAGTAAGACCTTTCCAGTTGACGAAGACAAGACGCACGATCTCACCAAAACCCAAGGTAACTATCGCCAAATAGTCTCCGCGCAGTCTGAGTGCCGGCATACCAAGCAGAAAGCCAAAAAATCCGGTGATTGCCGCACTTAAAAGCAACGCTGCGAAGAAATTGACATGCAGTTTCAGCATCAATAAAGCACCGGCATAGGCACCAATGCCATAAAAAGCGGCATGGCCCAAAACCAGTTGTCCGGCGTAGCCGGTGACGAGGTTGAGACTCAACGCCAGGCAAATGTAGATGCAAACCATGATAAGTATATGTAAAAAATAACTATTGGTAACAAAGAACGGCAAACCCAAGAAAATTAAGGCTGCGATTGGTATTACCATTTTTTTATGTTCAAAAACAAATTGCTGTATTTTCCTATTCATTCTGTCCTCCATCCAATGACTGGTATAAAATTGATTCCCGCAATTTCTGTGTTCCGGAATTTTTATACCTTATCAATTTCCTTTTTGCCCAAAATACCTGCTGGACGGAAAATAAGCACAATAATCAAAATAGCGAAAGCAAAAGCATCTCTATAGCCGGCTGAAATGTAGGAGGCACCGAGAGTTTCCACGATACCCATCACAAAGCCGCCCAACATAGCACCCGGGATGCTGCCGATACCACCTAAAACAGCGGCAGCAAAAGCTTTTAAGCCATAGGAGTAACCAATCAGAGGATAAACGGCATCATAATAAATACCGACAAGCAGACCTGCAACACAAGCCAAAGCTGAGCCAATACCAAAGGTAAAAGAAATAATCCGGTCGGTATTAATACCCATAAGCTTAGCAGTCTTGATATTATGAGAAGTTGCGCGCATGGCGATACCAATTTTAGTTTTGTTAACAATAAAATACAAAGCCATCATCAATAAAACAGATAGTACGATGAATCCTATCTGGATATTGGATAAAACTACGTTATCGAATTTATAAACAGAAACAGTAATACCACTGAAACCGCTGAAAGCATGTGTGCCTGATCCCCACAGCACCATGGCAAGATTTCCTAAAAAAGTAGATACGCCCAAAGCACTTATCATAACCGTTAAACTATCCGCGGTACGGATTGGACGATAAGCGATTCTTTCCATGATAATACCCATGATAGCAGTAGCAATGGCGGCAATTGGGAATGCCACATAATATGGCATCCCCAAAAACTGCATACAGAACAACCCAAAGAACGATCCCATCATAAAGACATCACCATGGGCAAAATTTACTATTCTTAAAATTCCATAAACCATTGTGTAGCCAAGGGCTATCAGGGCGTAACTCCCGCCAACGGTGATACCGTTAATCATTTGTTGCAAAAACATGCAGAAGCCCCCTTTTAACTAACTATCTTATTTCTCAGTAACAACAAATTTGCCGTCTTTAATGATCAGACGCAAAGGTTGTTTAATTACATCGCCATTTTCATCAAAGGTATTAACGCCGGTTGCACCTTTCAGGCCTTTAAGTTTAGTCATGAAATCGCAGATAGCTTTACGGTCAGTACCGCCATTTTTAATGGATTCAAAAATTACGAGAGCAGCATCGTAGCCATAAGCAGCATATGTGCTTGGAGCTTTTTTGTACTCTTCATTGTATTTAGCAACAAAGTTTTGAGATACAGGATCCTTGCTTACTTCAGAGAAATAACCAGTCATCTTGATACCTTCAGCTGCAGCACCACCGAGTTTCAACAAAGCATCGGAGTAAATGGCATCAACGCCCATGATCTGCATTTTTTCCAAGCCAAAGTTATTCTTTTGTTTAGCAATCAAAGCTGTTTCATTGTAGAGACCACCGACAATAATAACGTCAGCTTTGCTGTTAGCAACCTTTGTCAAAGCTGTGCTGAAATCAGTAGCGCCTACTTCGTAAGCTTCTTCAGCAACGATTTTTGCATTCAATTTGCCGGCAGCTTTAGTAACAACCTCAGCCAAGCCTGTACCATAATCAGTGTTTTCATAAAGAACAGCGATATTCTTATAACCAAGGTCTTTAACAGCCCAATCCATTAAGGAAGCGCCTTGTACAGCATCAGTCGTGATAACACGGAAAGTATAAGGGCCGGCTTTAGTAACTGCGGCAGCACTGGAACCCGGTGATACGCTTACTACACCGGCTTGGTTATAGATAGGAGCAGCTGCAAGTGTGCAGGAACTATTGAAATGACCTACGATAGCCAGGACACTCTTGTCCTGAGCCAATTTGTTAGCAACAGTAGCTGCTTCCGAAGGATCACCTTTATCATCTGTAATTACAAGTTCAACTTTTTTATTATTAATGCCGCCCTTGGCATTAATTTCTTTTACCGCAAGATTGACACCGTTTTTAATAGCATTGCCGTCTTCAGCGCTCGCGCCAGTCAAAGGTACAGCCACACCAACTTTAATAACATCGGATTTAGCAGAACCGCAGCCAAATGCAAACAAAGAACCAACTAACATAAAACCTGAAAGTACTGTTGCCAAAGATTTTTTCATAATTTTATTCCCCTCCATAAATGTTTGGTTTTGTTTAAGCCGTTATAAATTTTTATTCCGCTTTTCCTTTGCACCTCCGACCGTTAACGACGACATTGTCGTTTTTATTTCTACAGTATCGTTGACAAGCATGTTATAACATGCTAAATTATGTTTGTCAATAATATTATTTAAATGTCCTTTTAAATTAATATAAGTTTTTTACAGGGAGGCAGCCTATGGAAAAACAATCGGTTAAATTAATCCAATCGGTGCAAAGATCCATCGATATTCTTAATTGCTTTACAGACGCTTCACCGCGTCTATCCCTTAATGAAATAAGCCAGCGTGTTGATTTAAACATCAATACGACCCGCGGGTTAATCAATACACTGACTGCTAACGGCCTTTTGATTCACGACAAAACAAATAACATCTATAGCTTGGGCTTCTATTTTATGGGCAAGGCTAACGTCATCCAGAAACAGGTAGAAAGCTACATCACCATGTCCAAAGGCCTCGTAGATGCCATCGCCAACAAGTATCACATTTCTGCCAGCTTGCAGATGGTCAACCAGAATCAGATCTATTCCATCTATTGCGCTTATCCTATCAACACTGCTTACTATATCATTCTGTCCGAGTACTCAATTTTGCCGAAATATGCCACTTCTTCCGGCAAGCTGCTGATGCTGTATAATCTCTATGACAATGATGAAAATGCCTTTGATAATCTTGAATTCAAGCAATTCACACCGCGTACTATCATGGATGCCGAAACTTTAAAAGCTAATCTCGAGGAAGTACGCAGAAATAAATATGCCTGCGAATTAGAAGAATTTGCTCTCGGCGTAGGCAGTATGGCGGTACCGATCTTTGATCTCAGCAACCAATTAATTGCCACTGTCAGTGCCACGTTCTTTGTGCATAGTCTGCCAGCCATCAGAGATAGTCTTCTTATCGATCTCAAAAATATTGCGGCTACTGTTTCTGACAATTTTTGCAATATCCAGAAAAATAAAGGTTAAAAGAAGGTTTTAAAATGAGCATCAGCTTAACAAAATTAGAACTCCTTTTCACAAAACTTGCCGCCTTCGGCAAAAATAATGAAGGCGGTCTGACCAGAATATCTTATTCATCAGAATTTCTGGCGGCACAGACAATGCTGTCTGAATTTATGACAAATATCGGTATGACAGTTGAGATTGATGCCGTTGGTAACCTGATTGGCACCTATCCGGGACGTGATAATTCCTTACCGCCTGTCTGCTGCGGTTCCCACCTGGACAGTGTGCCTAACGGGGGAATGTTTGATGGTGCTTTGGGCATTGTCACCGCTCTGGAATGTATACGCAGCTGGCACGAAGAAAATTGGCAGCCGCTGAGGCCCGTGAAAGTGATCGCCTTTGTCGAAGAAGAAGGCACCCTCTTTGGCAGCGGCTGTTTAGGAAGCCGGGCCATAACAGGTGAACTTCAAGGTATTGAACCTACAGACTTCAAAACCAGTGACGGTCACACGCTCCCTGAACTTCTTACCAATTGTAACCTTGATTTTGCTTCCTTTAATGAGGCGCGTGCCTTAAAAAAGAGTGCCTCTTTTATTGAACTGCACATTGAACAAGGAGCCTCCTTAGACGAAAGTGGTCATAGTGTCGGCATAGTCTCAGCAATAGTAGGCATCAAACGCCTTACCATCACCATCTGCGGCAAAGCAAACCATGCAGGCAGCACCGCTATGCACAGACGTCAGGATGCTTTGGTTGCCGCATCATCTCTTATTTCGCAAATTTATGAAGACGCGCTTGCCTCAGGCGGCAGTTATGTTGCAACTGTCGGCAAATTGGATGTTTTCCCTAATGCCGAAAATGTTATTCCCGGCAAAGTGCAAATGACCATTGAAATACGTTCCGCTGATATGGCTACAGTAGAAGCAGTTAAAGAAAAAATTATGCGCAAATACACACAAGTCAGTACACAATATAAAGTTACGATAGAAACAACTGCAGAAAACAACTTGGCACCTATGCCTATGGATGAAGAATTAATCAAAGTAATTGCAGCTGCCAGCGAAGGTCTTGGCATCGAGTATCAAATACTGCCCAGCTGGGCTGGTCATGATGCCATGATCATCGGCCGCCATATGCCGACCGCTATGATCTTCGTACCAAGCATCAACGGCATCAGCCATTCACCTTTGGAATTATCTGAGTGGCCGGCCATCGAAAAAGCAACGCAAGTTTTAGATGGTGCGCTAAAAATTTTGGCTTCAAAATAAAAAAATGCACAAAAAAATGCTGTAACACTAAGAATTAGTGTTACAGCATTTTTCAATTTTTGTGGTTATCCAATTTTCATATCAATTGATAATACAGCCCATCTTTTGAACAATGGAAGTATAATTTGCCATGAGCATATTTATGGAAACAAAACTGCATATCCCATTCCGGATATTGTTTAGCCAGAAAAACCTTATCACCGGTTACATAGGCGACAAAGGTCAGATAATGATCCTTGCGCATGGAATGCGGAGCGGTTATATAAAGTTCATCCTCGATCGGTTCTATGGTCAGGCGATGTTCTTCATCTGCTTTCATCGGCACCAGTGCTTCTACCCTTTTCCCACAGCAGGAAATATCAGCTTCACCAGTTGAAGTCAATAAATTACCGCACTGCGGACAAACATAAAATTTTATTTTTTTCATATTTCCTCCTACGGTTTCGTTAGGCTGCATTGTGCCCAGAAGAATTCCTTCTATATTGACGCCAAGTATTTGCGACAGTTCCGGCAGCAGGGAGACATCCGGGCAGCCCAATCCACGTTCCCATTTGCTGATAGCTTTATCGCTGATATTCATCAGATCGGCTACCTGCTTTTGGGTCATATCTTTTTCTTTGCGTAAGGTATAGATTAATTTACCTACTTTACTTAAATCCACTGTTATCACCTCACAACATAGTTTAGAGTATCCATGAATTTTCTACAATAAACGAACCGTAGAGTTTAAAAAACATAACATTAAAGACTAACAAGTGCTGACGGCAACTGTTAGTCTTTCTTCTTATCTACTTCTTTAACCTTTTTAATTGTTCAACGACATCATTACTATTGTTTTCTACCTGACCAAGCGCGATATGGGGTTTGCTTCTGCCGTGAAAATCGCTGCCGCAGGTAGCCAGAACATCCCTCTCCTTACAAAATTGCAGATAGTAATCCTGTTCCTCCTGCTTATGCCAGGATGTTGACGCTTCTATGCCTTGAATACCAAGACTCAAAAATTTGTCGATAGCATCGTCGCTTCTGGTGCCAAGCGTAACTGCAGGATGGGCAAGCACGGGAATGCCGCCGTTATTTATGATCAGATTAATGACCTCCTCTGCAGACGGCAATTCCTGCGGCACATTGAAGGACTGACCGCTGACCAGCCAATCCAACGCAAATTGTACCAGGCGATTATCCATTTCTCTGTACGGTTCTAATAGCTTGTTGTTCTTATTCCTGATATCTTCAAAAAGAGCCTTGCCATAACAAATCGGCATCGGCTGTGGATTATCCTGAAGAAATGCTTCCTTGTCAATATAGAGGCCCGCCTCTTGCAGTTTATCAATCTGTGCATCAACGTTATCCAGGCGGTTTTTTGCTATATCAGCACACCAATCACTGATTTCAGGGCTTTTATAATCCAGAAAATAACCTAGAATATGCAGCCAGGTATCCTGATACCTGGAAGAAAATTCGCAGGCCGGTATAACTTCAATGCCATATTTCTCGCCTACATAAATAGCCTCTTCAACGCTCTCTACTGAATCATGATCAGTAATAGCAATTGTCCCCAAGTCTTTTTCTTTGGCAAACCTGATTATTGCCTGCGGTGAAAATTCGCCGTCACCGCTTGCTACAGTGTGTATATGCAAATCCACTGCCATTTTTCAACGCCTCTTTTCTCTCACAACCCTATCTTAACAAAAATACGCTTACTTTGCACTAAGTAACATCCATCAACATCAAAACCTTTAACCTCGGATAAATCTTATCTAATGGCAAAGCCGTACAAGGTTTACCTTTAAACCTTGTACGGCTTTTAGCTTAAAATGCAGCCACTAAAATTAAATTATTAACGGCATGCTTAAAAATGTATTCACACCTGCACGTAGAACATTTACTGAAACAATTCCTGTTTTGGAGAGTTCCTGCAGTTGAGCAGCAGAAGTAATAGGTATACCATTTATCGCCGTCAGAATATCCTCCGGTTTTATCTGCAAAATACCTGCCTGGCTGCCTTGACGTACGCCAACAACCCGAAAAGCTTTCTCAAAGCCAAGCGTTTTTGCCTCTTCCTCGCTAAGCTCCTGCAGCATTAACCCAAAACCAGCCTGATCGGTTTTGTATGAAGTTGTTTGCTTATCACTAATGGTAACATTGAATCCATAATTTATAAGCTTAACTTCTTTTTCAATTACTGTGCTGGCACGAACGATTTTGACCAGAACCACCTCTTCGGGCTTACCAATCACTGCATCGCGGCAAACCGCATACCATGTTTCCTGATTATTGATAGGAAAAACTTTTCCGCCATAAGAAACCTGTATAATAACATCTCTGGATGCAAGCTGAGAAGTATTTGGGCTCATATGCACCACTGCTCCGCCTGTTGCCTTAGCTTTTTTTATGATGTCATCTATTGCTCCCTGGCTCCCGGTTAAAATTGCAAAATCATAATATGGCACCAGATTAATCTTATGCGCAAGAGCGAGTGTTACAACCGCATCAATTATTTTATGACCATGTTCTGGAGAATCAACCATTATACTAGTAGATGTATTATTGGATAGAAAGTAGACACTACCATAAATGCCTTTATCTAAATCAACACTTTGAGTCGCAGCTAAAAGCTGATTGAAGACGACGACACTGCTTTTAGTCTTATTTTGGCCGGCAGCGTAAATCTGTAGGCCATCTTTATCAACTTTGAAGATTGTAGTATTAACATCGCCGCCAAGTGAAACAAAACCCGCCATTTCTTTAATTGCGGCAATAGCCTCATCGGTGGAAGCCATTGGTTTAGGCTGATACCAGTCATAAGAAAATTTGTAAGCAGAACAAAGAGAAGTATTAGCGAAAATAACCAAACTAAAACTTAGGACCCCAAATAATCGTCTAAAAAAATGCATAGCGCTCATCTCCCTCGTTAAGCTGTTGAAAACATGCATAATTATTAAATAAATAGTAACATTGGTAAAAATATATAGCAATATGACTTCCGAAGATAATTACTAAGCACAAAAAATAATAAATATCCAATAAATTGTTGACAACAAAAAGCAGCAGCATTATAGTAGTTATAATAATAACCCCTAAGGAGACGGGTCTATGGATAAAATTTATAACGAAATACAAAAACTGGGGTTTTCACAGTATGAGTCAAAAGCATATATTGCTCTCCTGCAAAATTCTCCCGTTACAGGCTATGAACTCAGTAAGCGTTCCGGTGTGCCGCGCTCCATGATTTATGAAGTCATCAACAAGTTGAATGACAAAGGCGCTATTTATACGATTCCTGCTGATCCAATGAAATATTCGCCGGTACCGGCGCAAAAGCTATTAGCACGAATTCGTAATAATATTGACGGTACGCTAAACTTTTTGGAATCTTCTCTGCTTAATCTTGAGCAGCTCAGGGAAGTCGATGTGGTATCTCATATTAATGGCACTGAACTGGTTACAGCGGAAATTTTAAGTTTAATCGACGAAGCTAAAAGCGAATTATGGTTGTCAGTGTGGCATCCACAGGCTGCTAAGCTGGCAGAAAAAGTCAAGCAGGCTGAAAACCGCAAAGTAAATGTGCTGTCCATGATCTTCGGCGATAAAAATTGTACACTTGGTTCCACCTTCCACCACGATTATATGACGGCTGAAGTAGTCAAAGCACGTATCGGCGGCAGACTTACTACCATAGCGCGTGATAAAGAAGAAGCCATTATTGCCAACTTCGTAAATGATGAAGTTGCCTGGGCCGTAAAAACGACTGACCCAGCTCTGGTCTTAATTGCCACAGAATTTATCCGCCATGATATTATGATTGAGGCAATTACGAGGCATTTCGGCCCGGAAAAACTTGACAAGTTATGGCGTAATAATCCTGTTTTACGTTTTGTGGTCGAAGGTAAGCAGTCCGAATAATGCGGACTGCTTAATTTAGCACTCAATCTTAGTAGTTATCTAACCAACTTCTAATAGGAGGTATCTATGTCTGACTCTCTTTCCAACAAAGAAAACTTCATGCGCGGCGTTAAGGCAGCAATGCCGATTGCCGTCGGCTATATTCCGATTGCCATTGCCTTCGGCCTTCTGGCCAAGTCAGTTGGTGTACCTAGTTACGTAAGCGCTTTGATGTCCTTTTTGATTTATGCCGGTGCCAGCCAGTTTATCGGTGTCAATCTGCTCGTTTTGGGTGCCTCCTGGTGGGAAATCATCATCACGACCTTTATTCTTAACCTCCGTCATTTCCTGATGACTGCCACTATCGCGCAGAAACTGGAAGCAAAGGCCACAACTAAATGGCGTTTCCTCTTGGCTTTTGGCATTACCGATGAAACTTTTTCTGTTACATCTTTTCAGAATGAGACGACCTTATCCAGATATTATTCCTTGGGCCTGAATACTGTCGCTTTTGCTTCCTGGAACTTCGGTACCTGGATAGGGCTTTTCTTTGCCGACGGCTTCCCGGATTTATTGAAAAGCAGCATGGGCATAGCTTTGTACGCAATGTTTATTGGCCTCTTAGTTCCTCAGATCAAGAAATATCGTCCGGCTCTCATCGTATCTTCTATGGCTGTTATCATCAATTGTTTGTATTCATGGCTGCCAGTCACAGGGAATCTCTCAAGTGGTTGGGGTATTATTCTGGCAACTGTTGTTAGTGCTGCTATTGGTGCCAAGTTCTGTGCATTGGAGGAAACTGAATGAATCTCGTCTATCTCGTTATAGCCATGGCTCTCGTCACTTATATACCACGTATGCTGCCAATGGTTCTGCTGCAAAATGTAAAACTGCCGGCTTATGTCAAGGCGTTCATGAAACTTATTCCTTATGCGGCTCTCGGTGCCCTTATTTTCCCAGGCGCCTTAACTTCTGCCGGTCCTGACCATATGGGTGCCGCTGTCATGGGCTGCAGCCTGGCCATCCTGCTCGCATGGTTCGGTACTAATCTTATTCTGGTGGTGGCCGGTGGCATCGCTGGTTCCTTCATTATTAATCTCTTTTTCTGAAATACATTTTTTGTGCTTATATATCCCTATATTCCGTTTATTCCGTTTTGGAAAAAACATATCTTTTTTTAGAATATTTTTATTGACAAGGTAAAAAAAACTTGTTATATTTAAATCCATAATTCTAATATTTTATTGGCAATGAAGCCATCACAGATACTTGTGATGGCTTTTTCTGTCTAAAAGACAATGATGTCTTGAGAACTATCTCAAGGCATCTTTCTGTTTTTCTGGAGGTTGGTATCACAATTCAGGTTAGTAATCATTAATTTTCAGACTGCAAAAGCTATCAAAAGGAGGATTTTCAAATGAAAAAAATGTTACGTATTGTAAGTTTATGTTTAATGTCCCTGCTCATGGCCTTGCCAACTGCTTTTGCAGAAGACCCTGCCGCAGTAGTTGCTAAAATCGACACAGGTGACACAGGTTTTGTCCTGATGAGTGCCGCTCTTGTAATGCTGATGACCCCTGGTCTCGCTTTGTTCTACGGTGGTATGGTCAGAACCAAGAACGTATTAAGTACTCTTATGCAAAGCTTCTTTATCGTCGGTCTTATTTCCGTACAATGGGTACTCTGGGGCTATACCATTGCCTTCGGTCCTGACATCAACCACTTAGTCGGTTCTTTATCCTGGTTGGGCCTTAATGGTGTCGGTGTGGAACCAAACGCTGATTATGCTGCTACTATCCCTCATTTGGCCTTCATGGTTTTCCAAGGTATGTTTGCAGTTATTACCCCGGCTTTGATCAGTGGTGCTTTTGCTGAAAGAATGAAATTTCCTGCGTTTCTGGTATTCACCCTCGCTTGGGTAACCTTTGTATATGATCCTGTTGCTCACTGGGTCTGGGGCGTCGGCGGTTGGTTACGTGAAATGGGCGTTCTCGACTTTGCCGGCGGTACAGTTGTACACATTATTTCCGGTGTTTCCGGTTTAGTAATCGCTTTGATGATTGGCAAAAGAAAAGATTATGGCAAAAAAGCGATTATCCCTCACAACCTGCCAATGGTTCTCATTGGCGGCGCCCTTCTCTGGTTTGGCTGGTTCGGTTTTAATGCCGGCAGTGCCTTAGGTGCCAATGGCTTAGCCGCCATTGCGTTTGTAACTACCAACGCTTCAGCCGCAGCTGCCACCGTTTCCTGGGTATTAGTCGAGTGGCTTTATAGCGGCAAACCTACTGTTCTGGGTGCAGTCAGTGGTTGTGTTGCCGGTCTCGTTGCAATTACTCCTGGTGCAGGCTTCGTCAGCCCACTCTCTGCAATAATCATCGGTTTGGCTGGCGGCGTCATCTGTTTCTTCTCTGTCAGCGTTATGAAAGCAAAGCTTGGTTATGATGACGCTTTGGATGCTTTCGGTGTACATGGCGTAGGCGGTACCTTTGGTGCTATCGCAACCGGCTTGTTTGCTTCCAAAGAAATCAACCCGGCAGGTGCTGACGGCCTCTTCTTCGGCAACCCGGAACAACTCCTTACTCAGGTAATTGGTGTTGTTGCCAGCTGGGCAGTAGCTATCATCATGACCTATGCTCTGATCAAAATTATCAGTGTATTTATGCCGATCAGATCTACAGAAGATGAAGAAAACAGCGGTCTTGATATCGCTGAACACGGTGAAAAAGCTTACGCTTACCAGGATCTCATTACTGACTTCACCGGTGGCCCTGCTTTTATGAGCGTTGAAGCAGCAAATCCAGAAATAAGCAACTTTAAGGTGGCTTTAGCTGAGGGAGGTAAAAAATGAAACCAATAACTAAAATTGAAATTGTTACGCGCCCAGAAAAATTGGAAGAACTGAAAGCTGGCATGCATGAAATTGGCGTACAAGGCATGACAGTAACTCAAGTCTATGGGTGTGGACTTTCCAAAGGACATAAAGAGGTTTATCGTGGTAAAGAGGTTACGGTAACCTTACTGCCAAACATAAAAGTCGAAATCGTTGTTTGCGAAATACCTGTACAACTGGTAGTAGATACAGCAAAAAAAATCTGTCATACAGGTCGTGTAGGTGACGGCAAAATTTTCATCTATCCGATTGCCAATGCCGTCAGAATCCGTACTGGCGAAGAAGGCGAAATAGCTATTATCGACCCTGAAGATTGATATAAGTAATTGCACACACAAGAGAAGAAGCCCGGCGCTTTAGCGCTGGGCTTCTTCTCTTGTTCACTCAATTTACTTTCACGAAAACTTAAACCCATCCTCACGAAAAAGGCTTAAACAAATTTCTACTACTTGCTTGTCAAACTGAATACCTTTCATGCGCTCAATTTCTTCCAGCGCTCTGTCAATGCCGAGTGCAGGTCTATAAGGCCTGTGAGCTGAAATAGCTTCAACAACATCGGCTACAGCGACAATTTTGGCTCCCAAAAGAATGTTCTCGTCATGCAATCCTTTGGGATAACCTGAACCGTCGAGCCTTTCATGGTGCTGAAGCAGGATATCTGCAACAGGGTACGGAAAATCAATATTTTTGATAATATCATAACCGGCCTTACTATGAGTTTTAATTAAGGAAAATTCCTCCCCTAATAATGTCCCTGGTTTACATAAGATTTCACTTGGAATTTGAATCTTACCAATATCATGAATGCTGCCGGCTATGCTGATACCATCAATATCCTTTTCAGGCAGTTTCATTTTTAAAGCAATCGCCTTAGTCAGGGCTCCTACCCTTTTTTGATGTCCAGCCGTATATGGATCCTTTGCCTCAACGGAAGCAGCCAAGGCATCAACTATCTCCAGCAGCAGATTATCTTTTTGCCTCAAACTATTCTCCAGCTTTTCTGCTGTTTTAGCCCTGCCAATGCGATTACGAAGATATTTTATACCAAAAACAAGGTCTTCAGCAGTTTCCTTGACAAGGGCTACTTCTTCATCGTCAAAAACATCCTCTTCTCCTGAATAAATAGCCATTATGGCTCGTTCCGGTTCTCCACCAAGGTTTAAAGGTATACATGTAAAAGCTTTATACCCGCGCTTAAAAGCCTCTTCCTTCCATGGCGGGAAGTCTGGATCTTTCACTATATTGCGGCAAACATAAGGCCTTCCTATTTGGTTAGGAGTATAGTAATCATCGTAATTTTTCATTTGCTTACAGTTGAATTTTAATAAACTTAGGTAACCATCCTCAAAACCAGCATATGCTGCAGGTATCATAGTTTGCTGCTCATCATTACTTATGTAACCAATCCAGGCAAATCGGTAACGGCCTATATCAACAATTTTTTGGCAAACATTTTCTAATAAGGTCTGTTCATTTTCAGCATGTAATTGTGCAGTATTTATAGCTGTTGTGACTTTTAAAGCTCGTCCTATCCTGTTGTATTGCGTAATATCGGAAAGAGTAACTGCAGAATTTTTAGTACCGGGAATTATTGCCACGTTAACCAGACAATCCCTCGTGCGACCAAATTTGTCTATAACATGGGCTGTATATTTTTGGGGAACATTATTATGTTCCTCACGGCGTATATAATGATAATTTTTAACTTTCTCCAGTTCTTCTTTAGGCAAACAGGCCGTCCATTTGGTGCCTTCCAATTCGTTGCGTGAATAGCCAAAAATTCCTTCCCAATTTCTGCTGGACTGCAAGACTTCCATATTTTCACCGATGATAAATGCAGGCAAGCCCGTATTCTCAAAAACTGTATGATAATATTTTTCTAATTGTTCCAATTCTTCAATTTGTGCCTTCCTTTTAAAAGCACTGCCAAAAATATCAGCAAGAATCGTTAAAACCGCTATTATCTCCTTCGACCATTTTCTCTCGTATCTAAGGGAATCAAAAGCGATACATCCCAATAAATTATCATTACTGGCTATCGGTACACTAACTATCGACTTAATACCACAGTTTCTTAATATTTCTCGCTCTTTGGCAGCTTCTTCGGGTATTTCGTTTAAACTACTGATATTAATAATTTCCAAATTTGAGAGTTTGTTCCTTCCCCACGGAAATGTTTCTTTTTCGCCATATTTCAAATTATGAAAATCCTCTCCAAGTCCTTCTTGCTGCCAGGTATAAGTTCTGCACATCGTGGTTCCGTCCTCGGAAACCCTGAATATATTGCAGCGATCAGCATCATATATTTCACAGATACCTTTTAGTGTAATATTTATCAGACTATCAATTTTATCATCAGTAATCTTAGTAAAATTATAGAATATTTTTAACAATAACCTCTGAGTATTGATGTTGAATTTTATTATACTTGTTGTTTTGCCTTCACTAAAATGAGCAGGGAAATATCCTTCAAGTAATTCAAGCGGCAATTCTTGCAGTTTGCTATCATTTTTTAGGTCACCATCTTTATTATCCAATGTTAAATCCCCCCATTTGCATTGCTTATCATCCGTTAAGTCCGAGTGCTGCTAACTATAAATAACACTTTTTCTCCAAATGCCGCAACACAAAGCTTTTCCGTAACTAGATTCGCCGCAATACAGGTAAATCCTTCCATTTTTTGCAAATTTGCCCTCAATAAACGAGAAGGATATTTGTGTACATAAGAAGAACTACCCCCTTAGAGTAACCCTGATGCCTCTGGCTTTAAGGATTAAAGGAGGTTGAGCGTATTATGAAGGTTAATGATGGTTGGAGTCCTTATCTTGCAGGTGCCTTGAGCGGACTTGTATCTATCGGTTCTGTCTGGTTTGTCGGCAAATACCTTGGCGCCTCGACAACTTTTGTCAGAAGTGCCGGCATGATGGAAAAAATATTTACACCGGAAAGAGTTGCCAAAATGCCCTATTTTATTAAGGAAGCACCTATCATAGACTGGCAATGGATGGTAGTAATAGGAATTGCAATTGGCTCATTTATAGCTGCCGTTACATCCGGTACTTTTCAAATTAAGCCTTTACCCGACATATGGGAAGCCAAGTTTGGCCCAAGTATTAAAAAAAGAGCTGTTATCGCCTTCATCGGCGGTATCATTGCGATGTTTGGTGCCCGTCTGGCTGACGGCTGCCCCAGCGGCCACGGCCTTAGCGGCGGTCTGCAATTGGCCGTAAGTGGTTATATTGCTTTGGTTTGCTTCTTTATTGGCGGTATGCTTTCTGCCAATATTATCTATAAGGGAGGCGACGAGTAATGGCTACTCTTATGTATGGCTTAATTACAGGCATACTCTTCGGCTTCTTCCTTCAGAAAGGACGCGTCTTACGCTATGATAAACAAATAGCTGCTTTGCTGCTGGAGGACATGACCATAGTAAAATTCATGCTTTCTCATATTGTCGTTGCGATGATTGGCGTTTATTTTCTGCTTGATCTTGACCTGGTCCAATTATCCCTCAAGCCGACCATTCTTGGCTCAGTTATTATTGGCGGGCTTATTTTTGGTTTTGGCTGGGGTCTTCTTGGTTATTGCCCCGGCACATCCCTCGGAGCCTTGGGCGAAGGCCGCACGGATGCTATCTGGGGCATTGCCGGTATGTTAGTCGGTGCCGCCATCTATGCCGAGGCCTATCCCTACCTGCTGAAAACCGTGCTGACATGGGGTAACTACGGGAAAATTACCATACCTCAATTACTGGGTGTAAACCATTGGTTCGTGATTATCCCCTTCATTTTTTTGGTAGGCTTCTTATTTAACTGGTTTGAAAAAAACGGATTATAAAATATTACCAAGCTTAAAACCTGCATCTTTCCTGTCTATGTAATGATGGACGGATTGATGCGGGTTTTAATTTTCGCAATTTAAATACAATTCAAATTAAATAGTGGTATTCCTTTTTGGAATAGTGTATACTAATATTCGCACACTCATATAAAAAGCGTAGTTTAATATCTAATATTGAAGCAAATTGCACTGTATATTTCTTAACAGAATACGCTATCTTGGTTGAAGTTTCAGCATCTCCGACTATGTCTTGCTAATCCATCACAAAAAGCAATACAAATGGATGACATAGGTCGTTAGATATAAAAATTCTCTTGCTGCATCTGGAATTTCAGCCAATCAGTAAGAACCAACTATTTATTTTTTTGCGGGGGTGTCTCGATGTTAATGTTATTAGGTTTTATCGTTTTAATTGCCTGCCTTGTTATTGGCGTGCGTCGTGGCGGTATTGGCTTGGCTGCCGTTTCTGCTATCGGCCTTGTGTTCTTCATTTTTGTTATGCATCTTAATCCCGGCAAACCACCTGTTGACGTAATGCTGACCATCATGGCAGTAGTTACTTGTTCAGCCTTCCTGCAAGCCTCCAAAGGCCTTGATGTAATGCTGAAATATGCGGAAAAATTCTTGCGCAGCAATCCAAAGTATATTACTATTTTAGCGCCTATTACCACCTGGACATTAGCAGTCTTGTGCGGTACAGGTCATGTTGTTTATACTATGTTCCCTATTATTTATGATATCGCTATTAAACAGAATATCCGTCCGGAACGTCCGATGGCTGTTTCTTCCATCGCTTCCCAGATGGGTGTCTGTGCTTCTCCGGCTTCAGTTGCGGTTGTATCAGTCGTGGCAATCCTCGGTGCCAGCCCGCATCCTTTCGGTGTAATGCAAATTCTCTCAATTTCTATTCCGGCCACCTTTATCGGTGTCATCATGGCCGGTTTGTGGAGCCTGAACAGAGGTAAAGATCTTGATCAAGACGAACTGTTTCAGGCCAAAATTGCGGATCCAGAGCAGAAAGAATATATTTATGGTGATCTTGCAGACCAAAGTTTAGTTAACAGAAAGTTACCTGCCACGGCTTACAAGGCTGCTGTCATCTTCCTTATGGGTATCGCCGTAATTGCTATTTTCGGCAGTTTCCCACAGTTGCTGCCTAAATTTGCCGATGCTAAAGGCGTTATGAAAACTTTCTCCATGACTCCAACCATCCAGTTAATGATGCTGACAATTGCAGCTATCATCATGGTTGTCTGCAACGTCAAGACTTCCGATGTCGCTTCCGGTTCTGTATTTAAGTCAGGTATGACAGCTATTGTTTCCGTTTACGGTGTTGCCTGGATGGCTGATACTTATTTCAGTGCTTACCTGCCTGTCATGAAAAAATCTCTTAGTGCTGTAGTTCTTGCTTATCCATGGATGTACGCTATTGTGCTGTTCCTGGTTTCCAAGCTAATTAACTCGCAGGCAGCAGCTGTTACTGTTATCGTACCAATGGCTCTCAGCGTTGGCGTTGATCCTCTGATCATTGTTGGTTTTATGCCGGCTGCCTATGGCTATTTCGTATTGCCGACCTATCCTTCTGATTTGGCCTGCATCGGCTTTGACCGTTCCGGTACCACACACATCGGCAAGTTCATCATCAACCACAGTTTCCTGTTCCCTGGTCTTATTGGTGTAGGCTCTGCCTGCTTCGCAGGATACATGCTGGTTAATCTTTTCTATTAATAAACATTTATAACTTAATATCAAAATCCCCCTTAGTTATAAACTAAGGGGGATTTTTTGTATGTAATCGTAACTTATCAATGAAGGATTTCGTCTAAAGCCCACATGATCAGACCGGCTTCGCGTGCTTCCTCGGACATCACCATATGCTGGTTTTTCACATGTCTTCTGACCCAGCCCCATTTGATGCCGTTTGCCTTACAGATTTCTTTATAGGGGCTGCCGTTTTTCTGCATCCAGTAAATATCCATGAAATCATGATCTGTCAGCTGGTCCGCTATATAAAGAGTAATAATGAAATCTTCCAGAGTCATGTGCGCATCGCGGGCACGCTCAAAACTATAGCTTGTGCAATTCTGTACTTTCCTGACTATTTCTTTCCTGTGCTGGTCCTGTTCAATTTTTTTATTTTTTTCATGATTATTATGATTTTGTTCTGCCACTTGCTTTGGCGAACTCAGCGGTTTCGCTAAAACAGGTGCGGCAACTAGCCCCAGAGAAAAACAAATAGCAAGAAAAATCCCCACTGATTTTTGCAGAATCTTGGCTTTCATACTATGACCTCCTTTGAAAATTATTGCCGTTTACTTAATTTTATCATAAAGCGCAATGAAATTTCTGAAATTTATGTCATTTTCTCCTCTCCAGATTTTATTTGTTTTCCTGAAAGGTGAGGATTTATAATAGAATAACAGTAACAAGTTCGAAAAAAACGAGGTATTCATAGTGAAAAATTTTTCTACGAGAAAGTTAGCCATAGTTGCTGTTTTTTCAGCACTTGCTGCGATTATTTATCTTTTTGATTTTAGCCTGCCATTTTTCCCACCATTTATCAAACTTGATTTTGCTGATTTACCTGCCTTGATAGCGGCTTTTACCTTCGGGCCAGTGACCGGTATTTTGATTCAGGTTGTGCGCAATGCCCTGCATCTTTTTGTTTCCAACACCGGCGGCGTCGGCGAACTCGCCAATATCATCATCGGCGGTACCATGGTAGGCACTGCGGGTTTTATTTATCAGCATAACAAGACCAAGGCTGGTGCCTTCAAAGCGCTGCTAACCGGAACGATTGCCATGACTCTGGTCGCCATGCCCCTTAATTATTATGTCATTTTGCCCCTTTATTCTTTGTTTGTACCTATTGATAAAATCCTGGCCCTTTCAGCAAAATTCATGCCTGCGATTCACGATAAATTTACTTTTATTCTGTATGTGACGCTCCCCTTTAACATTCTGAAAGGTGCTACCATTTCAATTTCTTCCTGGCTGCTCTACAAAAAACTGCAGCCGGCTCTGCATCAACTGCGTTCCTGACACTCAATGCTTACAGCAGAAACATTCATATCTGTTAAACAAAATTTTTCTTAATTAAAGGTGGTATTTAAATGGATTCATTCAATTATCATGCCCCAACAAAAATAGTGTTTGGCAAAAATACGGAAAATAAGGTCGGCCAATTAGTAAAAAAATTTGGCTGTAAAAAAGTGCTCATACATTACGGTGGCAGCAGTGCCAAAAAATCCGGCCTGCTGGACCGTGTTATTGCTTCTTTAACGACGGCTGGCATCGCCTATGTCGAATTAGGCGGCGTCGTGCCCAACCCACGTCTCAGCAAAGTTTATGAAGGAATCAAGCTCTGCCAGAAGGAAAAAGTTGACTTTATTCTCGCCGTCGGCGGCGGCAGCGTCATCGACAGTGCCAAAGGCATCGGTTATGGCGTAGTTAATGAAGGTGACGTCTGGGCTTTATATACCGGCGCGCAACTGCCAGTCAATGGCTGCCTTCCCATAGGCGCAATTGTGACAATGCCGGCGGCGGGCAGTGAGATGAGTAACGTTTCTGTCATCACCAATGAAGACGGCTGGCTGAAAAGGTCTTTGGGTTCAGATTCAGGTTACTGCAAATTTGCAATCATGAATCCGGAACTCACCTATACGCTGCCAGCTTATCAGACAGCCAGTGGCGCCAGCGATATCCTGCTCCACACTATGGAGCGTTATTTTGCCAGAGTTAAAACCCTGGAGATTTCAGACGTCTTAGGCGAAAGCTTGATGCGCTCAGTGATGTACAATGTTAAAGTGCTCCTGAAGGAACCGGAAAACTACGAGGCGCGCTCAACCATCATGTGGGCCAGCAGCCTATCTCATAATGGCGTTACCGGTGACCGCAGCTACGGTGACTGGGCTTGCCATCAGCTCGAGCACGAATTAGGCGGCATGTTTGACATTGCCCACGGTGCCGGACTGGCAGCCGTCTGGGGCAGCTGGGCACGCTATGTATATCAGGAAAATCCTGCCCGCTTCGCCCAATTTGCAGTTAACGTCCTGAATGTCCCTAATCATTTTGATGACCCGGAAAGAACAGCTCTTGACGGTATTGCCGCCATGGAAGACTTCTTCCGCAGCATCGGTATGCCAACCTCAATCAAAGATATGGACATTGATTTAACCGAACAACAAATCAAGGAGTTGGCGTACAAATGCAGCTTCATGGGCAAACGAACGATTGGTGCTTTCAAAACACTCGCTATTCCTGACATTGAAGAAATTTACCGCATGGCCAAATAAAAATAATCCCCGGTTCAAATTGAACCGGGGATTATTTTATATATTTATTTACTCACTTCAATAATTACACCGTTGACTAAGCCGCAAGCGTTGGCCTCGTCAGTATCAATATGAAACTCATCCGCATGTTCTTCGCCAGTCCTTACAGGCACATTGTTGAAAGTTAAACTTCTTTCACCAGTAGTTATAACATTGACCACATCACCATTTTTCAAGCCATATTCAGAGGCAGTTGCCGGACACAGGTGAACATGTCTGGCTGCAATAATAATACCTTTCTCAAGTTCAACTTCTCCCTTGGGTCCAACAAGAAGTCCGCCCGCAGAATTCTCAATATCACCGGAAATTCTGATTGGCGGTGTCAGCCCAAGTGCTCTGGCATCAGTCATGGAAAGTTCAATTTGTGTTGCTTTACGCAAAGGTCCAATTACACGCAAATTCATTTTACCCTTAGCTGTTACCAAAGTAACTTGCTCTTCAGCAGCATACTGCCCAGGCTGTTTTATATACTTTTTGGGATGCAGCTCTGCTTCTTCACCAAACAACTTTGCCATATCACTTGCGCTCAGATGCAAATGTCTGGCAGAAACGCCTAATATTAACGGAAAATTCATTTGCAAGTCACTCCTTTTCAATTAAGCTATTTGAAATTCTCCAACTCCTGGATTGATGCAACCATGTGCAGAAAATATCTGTCCCTGCGCTTAAAATAATCCTTACCTGTAATTTCGTAGACTTTTTTTAAGCGGTACCGCAGAGTATTAATATGTATATTTAACTCTTTGGCCGTACACTCCAAACTGTCTGCCATCAGAGTACAGCTCAGAGTATCCATTAAATTGGATTGATAAATTTTATCATATCTAAGCAAAGGAAACAAGATTTTATCACACAAATACTCATACTCAGGAGTATTGCGCGCCCGCAGGATAATACTGAAAGGCGTACAACTCTCGGCATACGCAATACCATGGATCCCGCGTCTCCTGAAAACCTCCATTGACTGCTCTGCCAAAGAAAACTGTTTACTGAAACCGGCTGGCGTTATAGCTTCGGAATTAACGACAATCAAAGTTTTATCAGGCAAGGTTTTAATATAGTCCGCAAGTTTACTCTCAAAATGTGCAAACTCTTTCTGCTGGCACAATAAAACAATGCTCTTGCCTTCATCAATGAAAATACTTTCATTAAAATTACTCTTCAGATACTGATATATTTCATTCGCGTTGGCATGCTTGGAGACCAAGACCATACCATAATTGTTTTGATTGCTAAGCCCAAAACGGGCTAAGCCGTCAGCAATCTCTTCATCATCAGTGATTGTTCCGTCCTTGACTTCCTGCCAGAATTTTGCAAGCGCTTTCTTATTGGTTTCATATTGGTCCCACATTTTTATTGATATAAAGGAAGCAGCCTGCTGGCACATCAACCTGATTTTTTCCGGAAGATCGCCATCACAAACTACAACTAACATGCCGATAAGTCTGCCTCGGGCATAACAGTCAAAAATATGCAGATTTTCCACAATGTGGCCGGCAGAAGTATCAATTCCTTCGGCAAGCCGATCCTTTATGATATTGACCCAATCAATAAAATCCTGTCTTTTTGTCCCAGGCAAGCCGTAAGTGCCATTAAGCTTAAATTGGTAATTGAGACAAAAACAGTTCATTCTTATCTGTTTGCCAAATACATTCAAAAGATTGTTGACATCATCCGAACTGAGTGATGCCCTGATCAGCTTCTGGTAGTGCTGTTCAACTTCTATCAGCATATTAGTCTGATAGTTCTGGATTTCCTGATTGATTGTCGCAACCAGCTCGCGGAATTTTACTTCTTTTTTGACCTCAAAAACCGGCAATCTGTATTTATCTGCGATAGCAAGAATACTTTCGGGAATCTTTTCGATAAACCTATGTGTCTTAATACCTACAGCCGACACCCTTTGCGCCAGCCTTTCAAAAGCATAGTCCTGAAGCTCGGGATTCTTACTGAAAGCATAGAAAGTAGTTAAAACGAACTCTCCGCCTGTGACCCATTCATAAAGGTCAGGCCCTTCCATAATTGTAACATGGGTTATCTGGTAATCAAGATTGGCATTTTTGTTAGCAAGACGCAGTTTATTCCTAAAATTCTCAATCTCCATTAATGCGTTAAGAGTTACCCTGTCTTGTGCCATGTGAAGCCTCCGTACAAATTAATACTTCTTTAAAATTATATCACACAGCGGCTTTTATTAGCTAATCATAACGTTACAACATTTGCGCAAAGTCTGGCAGTTTCCTCTGCAATAACCATTTCCTCATTGGTTGGAATGACCAGCAATTTGACTGCGTCACCGTATGAGCCTATTTCTCTTATCTCACCGCGTAAATTGTTTTTTTCCGTGTCCAAATGTGCGCCCAAAAACTCCAAACCGCTGCAGATATTCTTTCTTATAACTGGCGAATTTTCTCCGAGACCGGCTGTGAAGATTACTGCGTCTACTCCACCCATTGCCACTGCATAAGCACCGATGTATTTTTTGACGCGGTATGAGAAGATATCCATTGCGAGCTGTGCCCGCTCATCCCCGCACTCAGCAGCTTTTTCCAGATCGCGGAAATCGCTGGAAAGGCCAGATATTCCCAGTACACCGGCTTTATTATTCAGATATTGATATACCTGCTTGCCAGTCATATCCTCTCTGTCCATGATAAACGGTATAATAGCCGGATCTACTTCTCCGCACCTCGTACCCATCACAAGGCCCTCCAGAGGAGTGAAACCCATGCTTGTATCTATTGATTCGCCGCCTTTGACTGCGGCTACACTCGCTCCGTTGCCCAAATGACAGGTTACGAGCCGCAAATCTGATAAATTGCGGCCTAAATATTTTGCAGCCATGTCTGCGACATATTGGTGAGAAATACCATGAAACCCATATTTTCGCAATCCATATTTGATGTACAGTTCATAAGGCAATCCATATAAGTATGCTTTAGCCGGCATCGTTTGATGAAAAGCAGTATCAAAAACCGCAATATGAGGAACATTTGGCATCAAACCCATGCAAGCCTCGATGCCTGCGAGATTGGCAGGGTTATGGAGTGGTGCCATCGGAATGCACTTTTTAATATCGTCTATAACATTTTTTGTTATTATAATTGCTTCTCGAAAAGCCTCGCCGCCATGCACGACCCTATGTCCAAAAGCACTGATTTCCGACAAATTTTTAATAACACCAATCTTATTATCAACCAGCGCTTTCAAGATTAGCTGAATACCTTCCGTATGATTATGAGCGGGCTTTTTAAGTTCTACAGCATAATCATAAACAGAATAATGCTTAAGAAAGCTTCCTGCCATGCCAATCCTTTCTAAAACACCTTTAGCCAAGACTTTTTTGCTGTCATTTTCAACCAGCTGGTATTTAATTGATGAACTACCGCAATTCAAAACAAATATCTTCACTCAGGCCACCCCTTTTCGCTAAACTTGCAACTGCCGCCCCCCTGTATACCTCTTAAATTATATAAATTAGCTATTATCTTTCATATGTATAAATCTACAAAATAACTAACTCTGTTTTTGCACCAACAAACAAAATACAGATAAAAAATGGGCCCGTTTGCTAAGCGGGCCCATTTACCTTTAGTTTCTAAAAGTAATTATCCTATGATATTTAACACAGTACTTCCTTTTTAACATTATTTATTTTATTTTTTACAAGAAACTTAGGATCAAGAATGTTCCGCTGATAATTAGTCCGGAAACTACCGTCCAGATTACGCAGTAGCCCATGATATCTCTGGCGCCAAGACCGGCAACACCCAAGAGCGGCAGTGCCCAGAACGGCTGAATCTGGTTGGTCCAACCATCACCCCAGGCAAAAGCCATGATGGTCTGTGGTATGTCTGCACCAAGTTTTTGCGCTGCTTCCATCATGATTGGACCTTGGATTGCCCATTGACCACCACCGGAAGGGATGAAGATATTTACAAGACCTGCGGACAAGAAAGTAAAGAGTGGGAAAGTATGGGGAGTTGAAATACTGACAAAAGCGTTAGACAAAACAGCAACCATGCCGGAGCCGATAATCATGCCTGAAATTCCTGCATAAAGCGGGAATTGGAGAATGATACCACGGCAAGCGCCGATAGCCTGACCTACGGCATCCAGATAGGCACTTGGGCTCTTATGAAGAAGTAATCCTGCAGTCAGGAAAATAAGAACAACTAAGTTAAGGTTGAGGTTAAAACCGATTTTCGCGAAATTAAGGACGAGATAAGAAAGAGGGAGAAGACCGAAGAGAAGATTAATTAAATAAGAATGCTCTAGTTTTTCGGCCGGTGTCATGTCTTTCTTTTCTTTCGGAGCTGCTTTAGGCACTTCCTTGTCGACATATTCAACCATTACGCCATCCGGAGCCTTCATGTGGAAATACACGAGGAACAATGCTGCGGCAATTGCCAATGACAGAAGAATATTCCAGGAAGAATAAAGGGTTTCTGTTACAGGAATCAGAGGCACACCGAGCTTAACCATGAAGTTGCCAGGGGTAGCAGCAACAAGTGGAATTGATGAAGATGGACCGCGAACGATTTCACCGCCATAAGCTGCGGCAACGAGCAGTGGGAAATGCAGGCCTTTGACTTTTTTGCCCATTTCCTTGGCCAGTATGGCACCGATAACAAGGCCGAAGCCCCAGTTAAGATAGCAGGAAATCAGAGAAACGAGTGCAGTCAGACCCAAAGCCTGTTTCGGACTCTTAGGAATGTCGGTAACTTTATCCAGGATTTTTTTTGCCACCGGTGTTAAAGCAAGTACATAACCGGTTAACAGTACCAAAACCATCTGCATGCCAAAAGTAAAGAGAGAGGAATAACCGTTACCCCAATAATTGACCATTGCGCTTACGGACTTGCCTGTAATGACTATGCCTGCAATAAAGGTAACAAAGGTAAGAAAAATTGCTAGGAGAAATGCTCCCGGAAGGTATTTCTGAACCATCTTTAAACAAAACCTGGTAATTGCTTCCATTATTTTCGCCTCCTGTTTTTTAACCTTAGATTAACTCAACAACCGTGCTTGTGCCCAAGCCGCCGGCTATACACAAGGTAGCCAAACCATAACGCACATTTCTCCGCTTCATTTCATGTACTAATGTTACCAGAATGCGCGCACCGGAACAACCAATCGGATGACCTAAAGCAATGGCTCCGCCGTTAACATTGACTATTTCCCTGTTAAGTCCTAATTCTTGAATGACACCTAATGATTGTGCGGCAAAAGCTTCATTCAACTCTACGAGACCAATGTCGTCTATTGTCAGTCCTGCTCTTTTCAAAGCTATCTGTGTTGCTGGAATAGGGCCCAAACCCATATAGGCAGGTGATACCCCGGCCGCCGCCTGTGAAATAATCCTGGCCATAGGCTTCAGCCCAAGCTGCTTGGCTTTTTCTTCCTCAGCCAGAAGCAATAGTGCCGCTCCGTCATTGCGGCCTGAAGCGTTGCCTGCGGTAACTGTGCCATCCTTCTTGAAAACCGCTTTCAATTTTGCCAGTTCCTCCATGGAGGTAAGGCGCGGGTGTTCATCAACTTCGAACAACGTTGTTTGTTTCCTGCTCACAATAGGAACCGGCATAATTTCGTCTTTAAAAGTTCCGTTTAAGATTGCACTATTTGTCTTTACCTGGCTTTCGCAGGCAAACTCGTCCTGTTCCTGTCTGGAAATATTGTATTTTTCTGCTATATTTTCTGCCGTCATCCCCATAGTCAGAGAACCATATTGATCTATGGGCTGTGACCGTGGCTGGCTTTCAGTATTCGGATCAAGCAACACGCCATTGCCAACAGAATAGCCTCTGCGTGCGTTTCTTAAATAGTATTGAGCATTGCTCATACTTTCCACGCCGCCGGCAAGCCCCAGTTCAGCATAACCGCACATCATTTCCTGTGCTACATTATGTACGGCCTGCATGCCAGAACCGCATTGCCTGTGAACAGTGTAAGCCGGAACTTCCACCGGCAAGTTTGCTATCAGAGAAGCAAGCCTTGCGATATTCGGTTGGTCTGAGCTTTGTTTCGCATGACCCAGCACAATTGAGTTTAATTCCTGGGTATTGATATTATTTCTCTGCACCATTTCCGCAATGAGAAGGGCTGCCATATTCTCTGGTTGAATGTCTTTCATGGCACCGTTGAGTTTGCCGATTGGTGTCCTGATGGCGTCTATAATTACAACTTGTTTCATCTAATCAACCTCCCAGGCTTTGACATCGTTCGCAACCGTGTATTTGGCGGAAGTCATAGCTTTAATGTCATCTAATGTTACATCGGATGAATGTTCAACCAAAATCATTTCCTTGTTTATGAATTTGAATACCGCGAATTCAGTTACCAACGTATTGACGACTTCCAACCCGGTAATGGGAACGGTACAATTTTCCACCAGCTTGTGCTTGCCGTTGTTGGCAACATGCTGTGTAGCAACAATTACGTCTTTGACGCCCACAACCAGATCCATTGCTCCGCCCGGTCCTAAGACACCCTTGCCAGGCAACGCCCAGTTAGCCAGATCACCACGTTCACTGACCTGTATGGCACCAATGACTGTCGCATCCATTCGTCCGCTCCTGATCATCGCAAAAGAAGTTGCGCTGTCAAAATAGCAGCAGCCAGGTGTTTCAGTAATGGGTTGTCTGCTGGCATTAATCAGGTTAGGGACTATATCAGCCTCTGTTTTGGGTGCCGGACCTACTCCGAGCATGCCATTTTCTGTCTGTATGTAGAGCTTTTTGGCAGGCGAAAGATAATTCACAGCTTGGGTAGGAATGCCGACGCCCAAATTGACAAAGCCGCCATCCGGCAATAATTCGGCAACCTTTTTAGCAATCCGTGTTCTTATTTCAGTATCTGTCAGCTGTCTCAATTTTATTCGCCCCTTCCTACGGGAACAATAACATCCACATAAATAAACGGTGTTACGATTTCTTCCGGCGACAAAGTGCCCGGTTCCACAATTTCGTCTACTTCTACAATAGCAAATTTAGCAGCTGTCGCCATAATCGGGTTGAAATTCCTGGCCGTCCTTTCGTAAACCAGATTACCCAGGCGGTCCGCTTTCCTGGCACGCAAAATTGCGAAATCTGCCTTGAGTGGTTCCACAAAAACATATTTCCGGCCATTGATCTCTTTGGTTTCCGCACCTTCCGTAACGTCACTGCCGACACCCACACGCGTATAAAAACCGCCTATGCCGCAGCCACCGGCCCTGATACTCTCAGCAAATGTTCCCTGAGGCATCATTTTCAAATTAAGTTTTCCCTCAAAATAAAGTTCTGCTGCTTCGGTGTTGTACGTAAAATATGAGCCAATTGCTTGCTTGATTTGCCTATTCCTGACCAATCTGCCCAGGCCGACATTTGGTGTGCCTAAATCATTGGCAATAATTGTCAAATTCTTAAGTTCTGTATCCGCAATCAAGTCAATCATTTTTTTAGGATTGCCTATATTGCCAAAGCCGCCGATCATAATTGAACTATCGGAACTTATTAATTTAACTGCTTCCTCCGGACTCAATATTTTGGCCACAACAACCACCTCCTCTTTTTTCTTTGACAGCTTTATTATATTGAACGTCGTATTCGTTTTATATGTAGGAATCTACAAAAGTAATTCCTTTTCTTACTAATTTCAAACAAGTATGTTCACCTCTGACGTGTAAATTTAAACAGGGCAGGAATGCATTATTAAAGCTTGCTCTTCTTGATTCTCGCACAGAGCTTAGAGTTTTTAGCCGCTAAGCCCACAACAAATGCTTCCCTTATAAAAAACAAGTGGGCGTATGTACTTAATCAGTACATACGCCCATTACTAACACAAACAATATAATTTTCGTAAATGTTGCTCAAGCAGCATTGCTCATTGATTAACGGCCAGGTTTAGGTATCCGGCTGCTGCAGGGGACATTGACCTGACATTTTCCACAGCCATATCGTGGTTGATATTTTTCTCTTAATTTATCCAAAAAAGAAGAACATATTAAATGATTTTTACCGCTCTCTTTACTAATGGCATTAACAGGACACTGCCTGATGCAGGCCCCGCATTTTATACAGTGTTCATATATATCCTTATATTTTCTTTCAGTCGCAGACAACTGCAAATCCGTAACTAGACTGCCTATACGCCCTGCCATACCTTTCTCTGTGATCAGGCCTTTGGAAAGGCTGAAAGTACCCAAACCACAAGCAAAACCTACATGCCGTTCTGACCAATTGCTCGTAAAAGATAGTGCTGATTCGCCATCAGGTGCGGTTTTAGACCAAAACCGCTGATCCAAAACCGGAATTACACTGTCATATCCGGCTTTTTTTAATTCGTCCTGCAAATAATAGGCAATCTTGCACAAAAAATTTTGTCCTTCGATACGTGCATGCAGCCACTCATTGGAAGGCCACATCTTATCAGCACAATTACTGGTTTTGACCTGCTCGCTAAAAGGCAAAAAGAAAGAAATAACAGTTTTTGCTGAAGGAAGCCATTCTTGCGGCTTCAAAAAGTGATTACCAATTCCCTCAGGACTTTTGAATAAAGAAAAGTATTCATCATCAGCAGACCCAAAAGCAAAAAGAGGATCCTCGTAAATCTTGATACCAATAAGCTCTTCTGAAATTGCATATTCCTTTTGGATATAGTTTTCCGGTGATTGTCTTACAAAATTCGTAACTGCTTCAATCAAATATTCTTTTTGCATACAATTCCCTTTCTTTAAACAAGCAATTTTTATACTATATGATTTATGACAATCTTACATTTTTGTTTTTAGCTTTGTCAAGAATAATAATTATTCTTATTTATCCTTCGCCAGCGAAAATGTAAACGAGTAATTTATGCAATTTTGTGGGAAAATTGTTTTAAAAATGACTAAGAAAATTATATAATGTACCTGTCATATTAAATTATTATATTTTTATATATTTAAGGAGTACAGTTTATGCTGACCATGAATTTCACAGAAGAGAAGAAAAGCCATTTGCCCTTATATCGCCAGTTGGCCGAGCACTTTAAAAAAGAAATCCGGTTAAATCATATGGCAGACAGTGCTAAACTGCCTTCCATCCGTAAGCTTGCTACAGCGTTGAATCTCAGCCGTACAACAGTGGAGACAGCTTACAGCCTGCTTTTGGCAGAAGGTTATATCATGAGCCAGCCTAAACGCGGCTATATAGCAATCAATTTGGCGGAGCTACCGCCGACTGCCAATAAACCTCAGCAAAAACAACCGCAGAAACCTGCTGTTCTTTATAACTTTGCTAATAACTATATTGATATAAGGACATTTAATGCTGCCCTTTGGCGCCGCTGCATCAATAACGCGCTGAAAGAACCGGAAAATATCGCTGCTTACGGTCAGGCTCAGGGTGAAATCAAGCTGCGTGAAATTCTTGCCAAATATAGCTATGAAGCACGCGGTGTAATTGCGGCCCCTGAGCAGATCGTCATCGGTGCCGGCGTCCAGAGCTTGCTGGAAATACTGATAGGAATCCTGCAGCCCGAGCATCAGAGTGTCGCATTAGAAGCGCCCGGCTTTCCGCAGGCAGAACGTATTTTCAAAGACCATGATTGGCAGGTAGAGACCTTTGCCGCCGGAAAAATAGATGAAAAGCTGCCCTCGCTGCTCCTCGTAAGCCCTTCCAATCCATATAAAGGCAGCACCCTTTCCGCTGAAGAACGCCTTGCTCTGCTGCATTGGGCACAGCATACCAACGGCTTGATTATTGAAGATGATTACAATGGTGAATTTCGCTATTTTGCGCGTCCTATCGGCGCTTTGCAAGGCTTGTCCGGCGGCGACAACGTTATTTATTTCGGCTCCTTTTCCCGTCTCCTGATGCCCTCGCTGCGTATCAGCTATATGGTCCTGCCACCCAGGCTGCTGGCACGCTATAACGCCAGCGCCCAATTATACAATCAGACCTCATCGACCATTGAGCAGCTGGCGTTGGCAGAATTTATTGCCGGCGGCCACATGCGCCGCCATGTTCGTCGTTTACGCAAGCTTTATGCTTTAAAGAATACTTTGCTGCGAACCGCTTTGACAGAAATTTTCGATAAGCTCATCACAGTACGTTCCTACGCCTCCGGTCTGCACATCCGTCTTGCCGTTCGCAGCCAAAATACTTCAGAAGAATTAGCCTCCCTGGCTCTGGCTAACGGTGTACGCATCTTACCTGTACAAGCCAGCGCTCTCAAAGCTGAGCCGGAGATTTTGCTTTCCTTTGCCGGCATCAATGAGGATCATATCCGGCCCGCGTTATTGCTCCTCAAAAAAGCATGGTTCAACTAAGCAAGATTACTACACTCAGACGAGAAATATCCATCGTTATAATAAAAGGAGCTTATGCACTATAAAATAGTGCATAAGCTCCTTTTCAATACTTCAAAATAATTTATTTAGCCGTTAAACCACCGTCAACAGGGACTATGGAACCTGTCATATAACTATTGAACGGCGAAGCTAATGAACAAATAACATGGGCAATTTCTTCCGGCTGCCCAATTCTGCCAATAGGATAGGGTTCAGCCATTTCTTCCAGCGTATAATCGCCAGCCGCTAACTGCTTTTCGACAAGCGGTGTTGCCACGTCGCCCGGGCAAACGCAGTTTACACGAATACGCGGAGCGTAGTCGAGTGCCAGCGCCCTTGTCAGCGCAACCACAGCACCTTTGGAAGCGCAATAAACAGGACAGCCGTAATTGCCTTCTAACCCGGCATCGGAGGCGATATTGATAATTGTAGAACCATGTTCTGTCATTAAAGGCAGCATGACCTGACACAGGAATAAAGTACCTTTAACATTAATATCCATGATTTCCTGATACTCATCTTCTGTTACCAGTTCCAGCCACTGTTCACGGTAAACCCCGGCAGAATTAACCAGGATATCCACTCTCCCTGCTGTTTTGTTGACTGCTTCTGCAGCTGACTGACAGCCATCGATAGTGCTTACATCTGCTTGGATAAACTTAACCATTTCAGGATCAGCGTCCAAAATTCCCAAAGTTGACAACCCATTTTCCTCACTGCGTCCTATAAGGAAAACCCGGGCGCCATCGGCTACAGCAAGGCGGGCTGTTGCGAGACCGATCCCTGAAGTTCCTCCGCTTATAACAACAACTTTGTCTTTCAAGCCATAGTTCATTGAATCCACCTCATTTTTATACTTTCTTCGCCTGTATCTTCACCTTTAAAAACCATTACCGCTTGAAAACCCTGACGCAAGTAAAAATGTACCGCTTTTTCGTTGCGGGCATATACGTCTAATTCCAAAAAATTAAATAAACGCTTAGCCTGTTCTATTAATGCATACCCAACACCCTTATTCTGAGCTGTACTATCTACAAACAAACCGCCAATCTTGTTTTCTTTGACTAAACTTAAAAAGCCTAATGCCTTGCCTTCTTTTTCATATACATAGGTAATGCTTCCCGGCAGATATTCTTTTTGCACCAATGGCAGTTTCTCCTGCCAAAATTCTGCAGGAACAAAATCATGGGCAGTTAATGAAGAATTAAGCCATAAAGCAGCCAATTCTTTAATTTCCTCTTTTTTCATCAGCCTTATCACTTTTTTCACCTCTGTTTGCTTACTAAATTCGCTAAAATGTCTGTTTATCCTGCCATAGGCAAAAGGAGCAGCTTCATTATACGAAGCTGCTCCTTTGATTTTATGCAATTGTTTTATCCGTTACCGGCAATGTCATAATAACGACAGTCGCCACATCTGGTTCACTCGTCATACTGACCTTGATATCGTGCCGCTCAGCTATTTCTTTGGCAATAGCAAGTCCAAGCCCCGTACCGCTCTTGTTGGTTTCAACCCTGGTCTTATAAAAACGTTCAAAGACATGCGGCAGATCTTTGGCTGGTATGCCGCAGCCATGGTCCACAACTTTTAAAACATTACCGGTGAGCAATACTTCTACCGTGCTGCCCAGCGGCGAAAACTTGATTGCATTATCAAGAAAGATCATCAGCATCTGACGCAGTCTGCCGTAGTCACCATTAAAAGGATAAATGTCAACATCGCTTTTTATCTCAACGTTAATGGCCTTTCTCTTGCCGATATGCTGGCTGCTGCGCACTACATCCTGTACAACGTCGCAAAGGTTAAGCTGTGTTTTTTCTATCTGGAAATTATGATTCTGCAACCGGGAAAGATCCAGTAAATCATTGATCAAACGCTGCAGGAAGATACTTTCGGAAAGCATCTGACGATGATATTCTTCAATCTGTTCCGGTGTATCTACCACCTTGTCGCAGATAGCTTCCAGGGAACCGCGAATAACAGTAACCGGTGTACGCAATTCATGGGAAATGTTCGCAATAAAGTCCTTCCGCAACTGGTCTAGCTTAGCGCTTTCCTGACTGGCCAGCTCCAAGCGCTCACCCAGAATATCCAAGGCTTTGCCAAGTTCGCCGATTTCATCATTCTGCTGCACGCCGCTTCGGACAGCATAGTCTCCTTCGGCCATTTCTTCAGCTGTTCGTTTCATCATATTCAAAGGTTTGGTAAATTTCAAGGAGAACAGCAAACTGAAAACAGAGGCCAAGAGTAGGGCAATGCCCGCACTGACCCACAAAATTTTCATACCCTGTCCAGCCGCTTCTTCCATGCCGGACAAAGGTGAATGCAGCAGGACAACGCCGATGATTGCTCCATTTTTATCCTGTATCGGTGTCGCAACCGTCAGAGTCGGCACCTGCAAGAGCGGGCTGAAGCCTTGACCAAAAACAGTTTTTCCTCTGAAAGCCTCTTTAACGACCTTGTCCGCATCCGGTGGCAAATCTTTATATGTTATTATACGTGAGGGACCACCTTTATGATCACTGACTTCCAAATTGTTTTCAAGATCGACTATCCAGACATCATCGGCAGCTGAACTGCTTAAAAAACGCAGCATGGAAGCATAGCCCCAACCGCCGAATTGACCGCCACCACCACCCGGTCGTTGTTCCTGTCTTTTGCCTTCTTTCCCTCCCTCATCAGCCTGTTTTTGTGCCATCCGCTCCTGCCAGGCAGTTACTTGCTCGCGCGTATCCACCATGGCCTGGGCAATTTTTACGGCACGCTGCTCAAGCTCCGCTCTCTTTAAGGCCTCTGTATGCTGCCAAAAAAGAAAACGAAAGCTGCTGCCGACAACAAGCGCAAAGATCAGAAGGGCTGCCGCAAAATAAAGGGTCAGCTTTAATGCAATCTTGTTCTTCATTTCAATTCTCCTCAAAGCGGTAACCTACGCCCCAGATAGTCTTGATTTCCCATTTTTCGTGCGGCACTGCTTCCAATTTTGCACGCAGTCTTTTGATATGGGAATCCACTGTGCGGCTATCACCAAAATAGTCATAACCCCAGATACTGTCGAGTAAATTTTCCCTTGTAAATACTTTATTCTTATTTTTGGCCAAAGTCCAGAGAAGTTCTACTTCCTTTTTGGTCAGATTCATTTTCTGCCCATCTATGGTAACGTTATATTCATCTAAATCAATAACAAGATTATCAATGGTAAAGCTATTCTTGGTCTGCTTTTCCATCTGCATGCGCCTCAAAGTAGCCCTTATCCTCGCCATCACTTCACCGGCGGAAAAAGGTTTTACTATGTAGTCATCTGCGCCGATGTCGAGTCCCATTATTTTTTCAAAATCTTCGCCGCGTGCTGTAACCATGATAATAGGCACCATGGATTTTTGACGTATCTCCCTGCAGACTTCGAAGCCATCTTTTTTCGGCATCATAACATCCAGTAATATGATTTGTATTTCCGCACCATATTTATTAAATTTTGCTATAGCATCCTCACCGTCTAGCGATACAATGGGCTCAAAACCTTCTTTTTGAGCATAATTCGACAAGATAGAGGTAATTTGTTCGTTATCGTCAGCAATCAGTATTTTTCCCACTCTGGCCACCGCCTTTCTCTTCTTTTATTATACTGAGTTTTATGTCTTTTTTATGGCTATTTCACAAAAAAATAGCAAAAATTTTGTCGAAAAAAAACATTATTTTGCCATAAATCAACTTTATACTAAACTCAAAGCTAAACAAATAGCTAATTCAAAATCTAATAAGTCAAAAATAAAGGAGAGATTTATATGAAAAAAATGAAATCAGCTCTGGTTATTGGTACCCTTATTGCTGCTCTTGGTGCTTCTACCGTTTTTGCAGCAACTTCAGCAAGCACAAGCGACTATGATCAAAACCCACACAAAATGCGCAATTTAGTTCAGCAGTCAATCCAGGAAAGAAATGCCGGCAATGACAGCGTAGGCAAAATTCAATATCCTGGGCAAAAACAAGGACCAGGTATGGGCGATTGTTATGGAAAAGGCCAAATGCACAAGGGCTTTGGCGGTCAGCATATGGGACCTGGCGGTATGCACAAGGGTCCTGGCATAATGCGTGAAGAAAATGCTAAAATACTGGCAGATTTAACAGGCCGTGATGTAGAAAGCATTAAAGAAGAAGCTCGTACCAACCATAAACCTATCCGTGAAATTGCTAAAGATGCAGGTGTTTATGACCAATTCATGGCCAAACACCTTGAATTAGCCAAAGGAAATCT